>Ga0209367_1006814_pt1 | contig 15769 bp, 10 predicted proteins | sample WorMetLIZISLAND2_FD_187412 | JGI IMG/M metagenome (GOLD analysis project Ga0209367, IMG submission 187412) | Marine gutless worms symbiont microbial communities from Max Planck institute for Marine Microbiology, Germany - Olavius geniculatus... ... | reverse complement strand
GTCTGATACGCACCGGGTAATCCACAAAAAGCAAGCCGCCATGTTCATCACTTAGTCGCCAAAATACCAGTCTCGTAGCTAGGGGTGATTTATTGGACCCCCTAATTTCAACAAAGTTCAAAAATCTCCAAGTAATTCACTTCCATCCGTCTGCCACTCGACCATTTACTAAATAGAAGCCTGTCGTCAATTTTTTAATATGTTATCTAAATTCATAAATCAAAGCAAGCTTTGTTTCAGATTTTGTATTCATAAACACAATGTTAACTAGTGTCCGTCGCAGCGAAAACTTAACGTACAGTAATAAACAACTACATTAAATAAAAGTTGTATTTTGATAAATTAATACAACTTATTAGCTATCGTTACAATCAGAACCGGCGGAAGAGCACTTCGTACCTTCGAGTCGTAGAGGGCCTCACGTATGCTTAGGGCCTCATGCTACGTAAGAAAAAAATTATAGTTTGTTTGCATATATTCAAAATATAAAATAAGTAAGTATGAGGAAAGCTTACCCAAAATGGACGCGTCTATTATTTTTCATTAGTGTACAGTAATCTGCGACGCCTATTAAACGTCATTTTTTGGCAGAAACAACACAAATTGTATCTGACTTTTTGCCTTTCTAAATTTCAGAAAAGTGGGCAAATTTGCGGCTTCCGTTAAACGTCCAAAAGCCAAAAGTGTTTCGGCTTTAGGGGGACTTCGCCCCCTAACCCCCTGACCAGGGACTCTGTCCCTGGACCCCGCATTGACAGTTAGACGATGTGATGGTGAGTAATATCACCTTTTTATGATTTTTGCTGTTTCCGATGTGTCAATTATTGCATGTCGCCGTTAACAAGTGTATAAACTGATGTTTTGTACATTCATAATATGTCTACACTGTAGGCCTACCTGTTTGTTTTTGTAAGCGCAAAGCGCTCTCCGGACTCTAATTGAACTAGATCAAAGGGGACGCTGAGCAGATAATTGCTTTTACTGGCGTAATAACGATGATTTCAAACAAATAAACATTACATAACATGTCGGATGCTGCTAAACTATATACTGATCGAAATAATGTCTTTTACAGAAATATTCACTGAAGTATAGCACACGGTGTCACGCACATAATACATTAACAAGTCTGTTATCATTACGAAAAGAGTTAGCGTTACACAAGCACAAAATTGGTATAAAATCGTCATTAAATCGCGCAATCATGTGTGTAACGGTAGGCTTTGAACGAAAAGTCAATAGACGATGTGGCTTCTTCTGTGTCAATGTCAGTATACAGACCACAATCAAATTAATGACGTGTTTCGTTCTGTTTGCTTAGACGGCTACATTTACCAAACAACGTCAAGTTAATAATTTTTAACGACGCATCGACATTTTCTTGTATCGTGTCGTAATACAGATCAACAATGTGTGTTTTTTTCCTAAAGCGCTCCCCGACCCTTTAGCTAGATTAAGGGGAGCATGGAGCTAAATGAGGGACGGTAAGGCGATAAAGGAAAGAAACAGAAAAAGGAAAACTGGAAGGTAAACATTTGCAACTTCTCCCCGTTGCGATAGCATGCGTACGTTGATCGAAATTTGGTATATAGCCGACCGAGCTGTGGCTACACTGGCTCAAAGGTCGAGCTCGCAGAGTGGGCACAAAAGTGCCGTACATTTAACGTCATTCCAAAAGCCGTCCATCCTAGGCAGTGAGGAGATAGCCACACACGTCTCCTCGTTGTTCTGACAGTTCGGTTCGTTCGTTATCCAAGTCACGTACGTGACCGGCGTGCTGACACCTGGGTAGGCTTTCCAGACCCACTCCGAGCTCGTCGAGCATGATGTGCTGTCAGAACGCTGGCCGCTCGTCCAGTAGCCCTGGTAGCGTGGACTGAATATTGCCGGCTGCGTGCAGACGCGTGCCATCCGCGCTGTAACAGTTACATTTAGAGCCGGATTTAAGCATGTTTAGCATGTTCAGTCGAACAGGGGCCCCGCAAAAGAGGCCCCCACAGGCTAGACTCAGATGTTGGACAGCTGAGGGACCTCCTTATGGCGTGTTGGTGCCGCACGACATTGCCTGGCCCGTGTATGTAAGGCTTCCGGATTCAGAATTTAGAATTCGGGTAATCGCAACAAAACTGCGTACGGTTGTTATTGCCATATTTATGGTAAGTTTGTACATTCACGTTAGAAAATTAATGATAATCTTTATTTCACAAACAGAGCCCCCATATTTTTAGCGAACAGGGCCTAGTGGGGGTTATATAGGCCTATAATTCTAGTGACATATAAATCATTTTATTATCACTAGTTTTTAAATTACCCAAAGTTGTGAAATTCAACGATTTACATCACAATCTTTAACTGACTCCAAACAGCCGAAAACAACCATAGCTACTTTTCCACAAGTTACGAGTTGTTATCATTATTAGCATCATCATCATCATCATCGTTTAATACGCCAAAACAGCATAAACGTTTTACATTGCATGTCGCCGTTAACAAGTGTATGAACTGATGTTTTGTACATTTATAATATGTCTACACTGTATGCCTACCTGCTTGTTTCTGTGAGTTTTGAAATCGCCATACCTCGATAACACAGAGCATGAAATGTGTTTAGCACTAGGCCTAAATTAATATATTCGTACTTGCAATCAGATGATTGCTGAGTCGAATTTTTATGCTTTGCTGTATTTGCTGTTTGTCATATCCTGTTTACATTTTTGTCGGTTTTGTTGAAGTTCTGGGCAACCAAAATAAAGCTACGCGGGCCCTTATATCAGTTCAAAAAACTCTAAAATAAAACTGAGATATGTGTGAAGTAAAATATTTGGACAAAACAACAGAAGCAGTATAGTAAGCTTAAACATAAATATGTATTATATAAGAACCTATAAAGTTAAGATTATTGCCACGTGCAGTGATTACTGACTAATTTGTTTACTGTTGGTCGACTTACGGTCAAAAGAATCGACAAAGTCTTTGACGGCCTGGCTTTCGCGCTGGCTGTTGATGTCAACAAGACGAGATCGGCTGCCGAACTGTCGACAGCGCTGATGAGCCACGGACCACGTTACCAACTCGAACACCGGACGGTAGTATCTATGAGCCTCACGCACGTACTCCCAACCGCGCGGAAATCCTGACATTAACAAGCGCGTAGGCCTAACATAAGCCAAAACTCCACTACTTTACGCAGGCAAAGGTGTAGTGATAGTCAAATGTAATGTGGGATTTGTAATTTTTCCTAACAACTGTGGGTGTCAAAAGTCTGCAACAGAAACCAACGCGCTTGCTGCGTCGAATAAACGAAAGAATCGTTTAGTGCGGTGAAAGCTCCTGTCCGGGCGCTTGATGTGAGTTTTGAAATCGCCATACCTCGATAACATAATGGTTTGCGGTGCGCTATGCACCATAGAAATATTTCTATGCTATGCACCGTGGGCGCACAGAACATGCAGAACATTGCAACACGGAACAAAGGTTTTGAAAGATCCAGAAAGCAAGCCGGAGTAGAATTTAAGAAACTTTTCGAGTTTTTCTTGTTCAGAATTAACATGCACACAGACAACTCTTTGGCAATGACGGTCTGCATAAATGGACGTTTTATTATTTTATTTTTTTCATATTATCAAACAATATGTTCAACGTAAGTTACTTACGTAAACTGGTTCGTATAATGTATTAATAACGACGGTATATTCGCTTAAAAAGATCAACAGGCGCTGTAAGCTAGACGATACGAAAGACGATTGTAGCGCAGTTTGCAGAAAAAAAAACACTAATACGAGTTCAAATACATACCAGGAGGAGGGCGACGTTCCGCTACAAATCAAACATACCACAATTTATGCACGTTATTCTCACTAACACTATTAATACTGATTCTGTTGCGACGTTTTCAGAAATCCAGCATCGAATACGACAGAAAGTAAGTAAGTTGACCTAACTGCCAAATAAATGTTCAGCGTGATACTGCAATTATTAGAAGACGGAATCGCTCTTGTGCAAGCGATTCTTCTTATAGCTACACATTTCTTCGTAACGTGGTCTGTCTTTTGTCGTCTGTCACACTCGTGCACTCTGCTTAAATCTTTTGACAGATTCAGATGCCATTTGGCAGGTACGCTTGCAAAGTCCAAGAACACATTGTGTTAAATGCGGGTCCCTAAACCCCAAGGAAAGAAAAAAATTGGGATCAAACCCTGCAGATAAAACATGCCATTGCAAGTTGCTGCTGTCACCTGGCAAATAAAAAAGCGATTCCGCCTAATAGAAAATTATTTTGAGTACTTGTTGCTTTTGAACTCGTCTGCATCGTGGTGCACTAAAATACACAACAAAAACAACGCAAAGACAGCGAAACAGTACAGGTAGAACCAAAGCTGAAAACAGAATGTAACCTGCATTGTAAAAAGAGAGAGACGGCTGAAAAAAATTTGTCAGGACAGGTTATGGTCTATTGCAGGCTATATCACGAATTGGCGCATAAAAAATCACTTAAATTCTTGCGACAAAATGATCTTTATGTATAGTTTGGTGTGGTCAAAACAAGCAAAGACGTCAATGTTCGCGTCGAATATACTGACACGTATGCAGCCGCACGTCCATTTGAGTGCCGAAATAGTTAACTTAGCTTGCAGTCTTCGCTGGAGCCGCAGACACGCCTGAGCCGGTCGGTCGACACGTGATCCGCCACCCAGAAGCATTTTCTCGAGGTTTTCAACAGCCCATGACTTTGCCCTTAAACCTTTTAAACTAAAAAATAATTTGCACACCCATTAGTTCTGCCTTTGAAAACGTTCACGCCGATTTCGGTTTGTTTTCAAATGAAAAACCCTTACGGAACAGACGTGCAGACGGACGAATGGACGGGCAATACGAGTAATGCGGCCAACATAAGACGACTGCATATAGTACGGTAATGGAGACGTAATATACGGTTTGCTTGTACCATGGCAGTCTTGTGGCGGTCTGATGATGTCGTAGTGTTCGACGCCCATAGCAGTGCCGTCAATGAGCTGTCCAGACCAAGGTCCGGCCAGCCAGCATCGGCGACCTCTCCGTGCAGTTCTGTTCCAGTCGATTCCAGTGCAGTTGTGGTTATTGAAGCAAGCGTGCTGGCACTCGTGCAGTGATCGAACGACGATTACGATCGCTCCGGCTACTCTGGAGTTTGGCTTCAGCGTCCAGCGAGGTGCACAACGGTCGTGGTCGCCGTCTAGCAACAGCGTCAATCACCACACATCCATGCAAATTCACATCACATTGACTGATCCCACTGGATAAGCAAGTAACAACGTTTGCACTTTTTCAAATCAAAAATTGATCAACTTATTTGGACAACACGTTCATTCGAAAGACTAGGCCCTATCTATTTTTAAAAGAAATTTACGTCTAAATATTTTAATGTTATAGCTTGAATATGAATACGATTTTCATAAACCTAATTAATTGTACGATTGGCCTGCAAAAGATTTCCATCGTTAAAATTAATGGTAGGCCTCTAGCCATTGGCAATAAAATTACTTAGCCAGCTTTTGGAAAAAAACTGTTGTCATGTTAATTTTTTTAGTGTTTATAAATATCATTGAACCGCAAACATTAGCTTAAGATTTCAGTAAAAGAGCCGCATAATTAACAATGGCATAACTAACCAAATTTGACATAGGCCAAAGTACCTAGTAATTTTTAAGAAATTCAGTAAGTGTATATTAAGCATACACTGTGTCCCAAAAACATCCCGGACATTTTCGATTTTCACTTGAAAATCAGTTAACGGATTTTGATAATTTTTGGTAAAAATATTTCTAACACAACTTGCCATCAAACGGCCATTTAGTTACCCACCTTACATATTGTTTGCTTTTGCACTACCTAGGAAAAGCAGATTAAGCGAACTATACCTTGAAATAAACAAAAAAGCTAGAAAAATATCTCTGACAATATCGATAATAACTCGAAGAAAAATTAGCAAATTTTAATAATTTTTGGCAAAAATACTTATGACACAATTAGCTATTAAATTATTGTTTAAGTTCCCATTTCACTTAACGTCTGCTTCTGCACTACCTGGGGAAATCAGACCAAGCATAATACGTGTTAAAATGAATAAAAAACGTCAATAAATTGCATCTATCTAGATCTGTGCGCCCCAACAGCCAGTTTATTACAAATTGACTGTCTTGCAGCAGCGTCTCTGCCAGATGACGTTCAGGAATGTTTATAAATTCAAGAAGTGACTGCATGGTAAGGCCTGGATTGGTCCGGAACAAAACATTATCGATACTGCTATCAATGAATAGAGAAAGTGTATCCATCCCTGTGTTGGCATAATGGGCCAACATTTTGAAAAATTTTACTCCAAGCAGTTCAAAAATAAACAAATAAATAAAATGTTAACCATAGTGTCAAAAATGTAAACAAAGTGTGTTTTTAGGTGTTATGTTAATAATTAAGTAATCATACCGCATTGGATAAAAAAGTAATATTTCGTTGGTTCTGTCATCCCCAGGTAATGCAGGAACAAACACTGGTTAAGATGGAAAGTTAAAGTCATTTGATCGTCAGTTGTCTTTAAAATATTCGTACCAAAAAGTATTAAAATCTAATTATTTTTCTCCAAATTACAATTGAAAATGTTTGGAATGTTTTTGGGACACAGTGTATAATATGCAACAAAGACAACATGTAATATAAAAATGTTATGCAAATTGTAAAAAAAACAAACATTTAAAAATTACGCGTTTTAAATAAAGCAGATTAAACAACGTAAATTGATAATGTAAGACCACGTACAAATTAATTTAATAACACCATCTTAAGAAGTTCTATTGGGGATATGATAGCTATACATCACCTTGTTCAAATAAGAAAAAACGTCTGAATATACTATCTACCATCGGAAATATTAGTAATATTTTGACAATTTTAGCGCACAACACACGCACAAAGAACAACGCTAAGTCTGTTTTAAATTAATCGTTGCGTTATTTTAAAGCGTAACTAAACGTCACACTAAAGATTCGACCGCACTTCAGCTTTAGCTTATTAAGTTATTTGTAAACACTGCGGCATTCGATTTTGTTTTCAACAAAATTGAATCACTGTAAAAATGCGTATCTTTTTAGCAAATAATTATGCTTGCTAAACTCGCACACAGTTTGAAAACGTTAGTAAAACATGATTGGATTTTGTTATCAAACGTATAATTTTTTGTTTGTTGTAACTGCAACAAAAATTTAAACGCCTCTTTTTACTCAGATATCCAGTATGCATCTCACAATACATTAGGCTAAGTGTTATCGTGCAATTTATTAGTAGAGCGCCTTTTAATAGCTTCACGCTGTAATCAGTTATCTGGTAAACTGCGTTCATGTACGATTTAGGACAGTAAACTGAATAAAATTTTACAAATATTGATCAGATTGGCGCTAAAATTGGCAAAAATCAAAGTCAGTAATAAATTTGAATCAAGTGGCGCCTCCACAGTTGTTGACATTATAATGTTTTGATTCTACAAAGTAGCCTAATTTGTTGACTTAAAGTGTGAATAAAACGAGAAAATCATCGCTTTACATTGTAATTGATTAATAAATTCACGATATACCGTAACTAATTTTCTTCAAATTACTACTGTACTTGCAATTACAGATAATTATTATACTTCTACTGACGTGAAAATGTTGATTACAATAAACAAACATAAAAATTGAAACGTTATACAGCGTGGCTGATGCTGTTAAGCTATTAAAATAGTGTCTTTCACAGAAATATATGTTGAAGTATAATGCACAACGTCACGCACATACATGGAATAAGTTAACAAGTCTGCTATCACTACAAAAATAGTTAGAGTTACACAAGCACGTAATTGGAATAAATTTACGATTTAATTGCGCGATCAAGCATCACGGCTTCTGCTGTGTCAATACCAGTATAGCTTAAACTTTACCTACTTGGATTTGTTGCAGACCAACAACATGCTGTAATGCATGCTGTATATATCAAGTCGACAACAAGTTGCACTAGATGGAGTTAGAGCTATAGATATCTTTGTTTCGCCTCAAGGGCAGTTACAAACACACGCAATTAAAATATTAACTAGACAACCACACAGAAAGACAACCAGATTTTTAAAGAAGTAAAAAGAACCGTAGAAAACTGCTATACATACATGAATAACATTCACGGCCTACTTCCGTTTGCGGCAACACACGCCACGTAGAAGTCATATCGAATAAGATTCGGCGCGAATTATGACATTGTTTCTTTGCAATTTAAATATCGGATAACTGGTCATTCCGCATACTCAGCAACAGTAATAACTAATAATGACAAAGGTATGTCAAGGAGTCCCTGCCTCCGTTTATGGCTTAACTTCTAATAACAAAATTCCTATGTATTTATAACTAGTTTTGGTAGGGGACGTAAATCAAAGTATACCAAGAGCAGAATGACAAATCATGCTATGTGTTGTTGATGGCATTTCAAAAAAATGAAAAAATCGAAGAAAACCTGTCTACATGATGCATCTTCTACATGCTTTTAATGCAGTTTTACAGTTTCTTAATAAATAATTCACTTGCAATAATTTATTTTGTAATATATAAGAAAAATATTAACATTTTGCATTTTGAAGAAATTTGTAGTTGAAATGTTTTGCTAGAAAACTATACAATTTTTTATCATCCTGCACTTCACAGAGTTACGGTAATACTAGTAAATGTTGCAATATACACCGTGTCCCATAAAAGCAACACCTAGCAGTATTTATTATATCTTTGCAAAAATCTGAAATTTTTCAAAATTCTTTTACTGAAAGATTCGGGGAAAAATTTGCCACAAAACTATCATTAAATGTTCCACCACACCGAAAATGTGTCGCCACACTACCTTGTAAATTATTATTTCTGGGACACGGTGCACGTCGGCAGGCCGAATTATGGAACTTTCGTTCCAACGTACTTTTGCTCCCGGGAACAAAGTTCCATAGGTGGAACTTTCGCTCCTTGAAACTTTTGCTCCCACAGCTAAAGTAACGTGGTTTCGCTTTCTAACACAAATTATGATTATTTCAGCATAATCGATAAGCTAATCGTATAAAGGCGATAACTTGTTCGTTTCTTTGTACAGCTTCATTGTAGCTAAACCAAAAGCGTGCATGCCGTAACTATACCTACAAGTTAGGGAGATCGAACGCTGTTATAGGCCTATTGCTGTTGCTCTGATTACTGCTGTTTCATACCGATAAAAACCAGTGTATTGAACGATTGTAAACGTTTCTCTTACTGTTCTGCATAAAAAAGTTGTGTTGCGTTAACGTTTTTGACGGGCCACAGCTATGCTGTAGGCGTCTGTGTTACGCCTCTCGTCCGTCGTTTGTCTATCGTCCGTCGTCTGTGGGTAGCGGATGTATCGTGGCTAAGCGTTGAGCTGTGGAAGAAATTTTTTGCACGAATAATTAGCCCTGCGTCGAGGCTCTCTGCTTACAAAATTTGGGGGATGCAGTGCTTTTATTATAAGCATCAAGCGTATACGCCTATACCTAGCCTATATTGTTAACTTTGAGTCTGTGACAATGACTTTTGTGCAAAGGGAACGAAAGTTCCAGGGAACGAAAGTTCCACATATGGAACTTTCGCTCCCGGCAAGAGGGGGGGCGAAAATACGTGGAAATGAAAGTTCCAGTTACCGGTAGGCCTATACATCGTGCGTTCGGTCGCCGGGGTTAGCCTATGTGTCATGCAGCCAGTGCGCTCTGATTCTGCTGCCGATACGATTACGATTACCACCCACAAGGCTAGTCGTCACATGTCCATCTCGCACATGGCACACAGAGGCCATGCGCAGTTGAGATCGTCCCAGCGTTCTCCGAGGTAGGCCGGTGTCGTCAGCTGAATACACATCTCATTGCTGTTGGCGCAGTCCGGCTTGCCACTTGCCCAGTTGCTGTAGCTGACTGGCACCTCGGTTCCGTCGTAGTTCTTCCAGAGGAAAGGCTCGTCGCCACATCTGGCAGTGCGACGCTGACCGCTCGTCCAGTATCCCTCGTAGGCGCCGTTCAGCACGTCGGCAGGGACCTTACAGATGCGGGCCAGATTCTCTGTTCACACACAACACGGCACGCGTCTCGTCAGCAACGACGTTTCAACGTAGCAACGTCGGACAAATTGTCCACGCTAACTGCTACTGATGGAGAAAAAAATTTATCGCTGTTATCTTGTTCGAACCTGATGTTTAACATCAAGTCTACATGTAATCGACCAGCACAAAACAATGGAAACCTACTTGTTAAATATTACATATTTTCCTTGCTTTTTATCATCTACGTCAGCTCGCTCCTCTTTCATTATGCTCAAGGAAAGAATGTAATTTGATCACTTAACGGTGAATAAAGTGGTTTTCGCTTTTCAGAGATTAATCGGTGCTATTTCGGAGTTAGCACTTCAACGAACTCATTCGAACTGCAGTAATTATAAATGCATTATTAACTTGAGTTTATTTCTGAGTTTGCCGACAGTTTCCCTTTCCGAATACGACCTATATTTAATCTGTTGACAGTGTTAGAAATTAATTCACACCGTACAACGACAGTCTACGCTAACGTTGCGTTGTCGGTATTACAATAGAAAGTAAGAATATGAAATTAGACCGAGTCTGCGATCGGTAAAGCTGCACGGTGAATAATTGGCGCCACTATTTACCGTCGAAAGATGCGATAAGCTGCTGGACGGCCTCGCTCTCATAAGCATTGTTGATGTCGACAAGACGAGAACGTTGCCCGAACTCAGAGCAGCGTTGCCTTGCCGTGTTCCAGTTCACCAGCTCGAACACGACACGGTAGTACTTGCTGACGGCGGGCAGGTACACCCAACCACGCGGGTAATCTATAATAATACCAAGCAATAGTGCAAACTAATACAACGTGTACTACTAGAAAGCAGTCAGAGCTCGCAGATCTCCGACAAGGCCATGCATGTTGTTCGCCAGGTGGCAGCACCATATTCGGTTTGGCAGCGGTTTTCCTTATGTCCCACTGAAAGCAATGTTAACGAAAAATTTTATTTAAAGTGATCCAGAATTTAGGACATTCCCAGAAAATTTTAGAAAGATCCGTCAATAACTTTTTGAGTTATCTTGCTGACACACAGACAGACAGACAAACAAACAAAGTCTGGTAAAAACATAACCTCCTTGGCGAAGGTAATAAAGTCAGAAAAGAAGTAAAATAGTAACTGCTGGCTCACTGCTGCCGTAGAAAACAGGGAAACGGACAAATAATCTTCCTGCTAACAGTAATGCTCTATTGCAGCAGAAGGGGGGGTGTCGTTGTCTTAGATGCAACTTTTATAGGAAACGATTATGCCTGGCGAATTATGTTTTGGTTTCAGAAAAGAAACACTACACCTCTGCTTCAGAAATGCAGACAAAACATGAGCTAAGGTGACAAAATACAACAGGATAAACTATTATTTGGTCCGTCGATTTGAGCAAATTCAACAATCCGGTTCTGCTTTCGTTTTTCTTCGACGGTATTTATCCGTACTTTTTTCAGGCCTTCAAATTACTAATCCGGCTGAATTGTTCAATTACAAAAACATTTTTGAAGTCACGACTTAACTGCGCTACCAAAATGTGTTTATTATAACAACAACTCATTTATTCATTTATTCGTTAATTTATTTGCTCCTATTCACCCACTCTGTTCCTAAGAATTCATTGTTAACTGGTTATTTCGTTTTTGCTGATGTACGTACCCGGCAGAGGACCGTGTCGACCTGCACAAACACAAAACATAATAATAATTGCTTTCAGAAAGTTAAGAGTGCAAACAGAAAACACATTATATGCATCATCTACATAGGCTATAGCTAACATTACAAAAAAAACAAGACACATGATTAAAGAGACGCTACTATTATTTTGTAATAAAAATTGTACACAAGATGGTTATCCAGCCTAACTGTTTAGAAAATAATTACTTTACGATGTTCTGATTTGGCTGCTGGCCTGGGGACACGTGTAATATTATAACATATTTAGACTCATTTGTTTACGTGAAATTAAAAAAAAACCAGCATACAACTAATTGCTTAATTATTATAAACTAACCAGATTCCGGTCAATCAGTTCTTGACATACCATGCACTGAAGGACAGCCGAATGATCTCAACCTGATCTAAGGCGTTTATGAAGCACAAGCTTATGTCTTTGTCTTTCGGACTAATAACTAAATGCAGCGCACGCAGTCTCGATCGACTTTCAAATGCCAGCTCAGACATTTCTACTTTTGTTTTACCAGCTGCACACCAGGCCATTTGCAGCTTACCTACTTACTTACTTACTTACATACATACATACTTATTTAAGTAAATGAAACATTTATAGATTATTGCTGGCGTCAGACAGAGCGAAATGGCATCAACTTGTATAAGCCCTATGCATCCAGCAGAATGCGCGATGAACTGAAGTCCTACGTCAGGAAAAGACATACCGGGAGGATGATCACGACAGCCATCTCCCTGGGCCCTGTGCAGGCGGTAGTGGCTGACGCCCGTGTTAGAGGAAGTGCCGCTAGACCAGGAACCATGCAGCCAGCATCTCTGAGTCGGTTGAGCGGAAGGATTCCAATCGACGCCGGTACAGTTGGGGTTATTGAGACATTGGTTCTGACAGGCGGGCAGTGATGTGGCCGGGGCATTAACACCGTCGCCTCGGCCCGTGTCCACCAGCCTCTCCCAGCGATCAGCGCACCGCTCCTCTGAAACAGCGAAACGAAACACTTACCGCGTATTGTGCACGTACAGAGCCCTATTTAAAGGAGAGGAATTAACGGATTAAACCACTCCTGCCTACATGTTGAGATTTTGTTTATCTGACAAGTCAACAAAAATAGCCATTTGCGTTATTTACAATAGACACAAACGATATTGCCATAAGATGCGGTTTAAGTGCAAGGAATACACAAAAATGCGTTTGCGTCCTGGACCGATTGGAGAGCTTGTAGCGCTTCCCCAAACCTTTGGATGGATTTGGAGCAGAAACAGAAATGCATGGAAAAAATTAAGGAAAAAGAGAAAAAAAGAGAAAAAAAGAAGAATAATGGAAAAAACTCAAACCTCTCCTTAGCAAAAGTTTTTGATACAGTATTGCACATTGTGTTCAAACTATAGTAACAATAGGCCTTCTACTAAGATGAAAATAATGACAAGTAGATTTGCAAAAACATGCAATAGTTTAGTACAAATGCAATAAAGTCAGCTTTTTAACTTTAAGCATATTAATCACAAGGGCACGCCAAAAAGTAGGCCTAGTTTTTTTTCTAGCAAAAAACTGTAAAACGATATCTTTAAAGAAAGATATTATTTTCATAGTGTCAAAAGCATTAATGGAGTCAGAAACAATAAAATAATGATGACTGAGTGAATAAAATACTAACAAACATGACATCGTGCAAATTTATCTAAAACTGTGTATAACATTGGCAACATCCAACGAAATTTTGTTGCATAGTTTAAATTCGTTATTATTGTAATTGCTGAAATATTATGGAAAAGTTGCAGGCCTACTTTTTGGCGCACCCTATGGCGTACCTCGTGCCAGCTATGCAATATCCAGCTTCCGTTTTTGACAACATAAAATGTCAAAAAGCAAAAATCAGAGAATTATTGTTCTTACTCTCGCAGACAAAACTGCATCAAAATGACGCAAAAACGCCTCGTCCAAAACATCGTTTTGCTATGTAACTAAACTCGCACTTTCCGAACACACAACCAATGTTACTGGTTGCTTTTGCAGCCAGATCAGCTGCTGGCATTAACGACCTAACCGATGAAATAGTATATTAGGCAATAAAAAATTATTAATAAAACCATTTTTCACTTTCTGTACAGTATAATAAATTTTACTTTTCCGTAATATTTCAGCAAGATTTGCCAAAGCTGTATAGTATTAATGTACGCGCAAAACATGCGAGTGAGTCTGAATACTGAATCATGCGACTTACAAAAAGGCTCAAGAGTCAAATGTGAGTACACTGGCAATGCGGTACACAACCAGTGGAATAGCACTATAATAGTACGGTATTTATAGGTGGCTTACAGTCTGCATAAGACTGCACAGAAGCACGTGTTTTTGTAGTCGTTACGTCGCATTTACGTGTAGCACGTCACATAAAGATTTCTGTTTTACAAGTAAAACGCAGAGTCATTGTGTCTGGCACGAAAGAAAAGAACAGTTTAGATCCATTTTTCGGCGCAATGAAGCCTGCTTTCTTCGCCGACAATTTTTTAAGAAGGGTAGGGAAGATGGTTTACGTGTATACGAGTCACAAACGGCTGTGATGGGCACTCGGCCTGTGCAGTTACATTGGCTGAGCGGTACGCCGGCCAACATGCACACTGTACTTACCCATGCAGCCTCTGTCCAACTCGTAGTGAGTGACGCCTGAAGCAGAGCCGTTGTTCCATCCACGAGACCAAGATCCATGCAGCCAGCAGCGTTGATTCTGTGCTGCGCTTGGATCCCAGTCGAGTCCAGTACACTGGTCGTTGTTTTCGCACGCGTCCTGGCAGTCTGCGAGATTTGATGCATCATTACGCTGACCATTGTCAACGTTCGTGTTCTCGTATGGAGTCCATTTCTTGCAGTCGCCTGTCAACGTCAATCACCATAGGCCTATAGTTATATCGTTGCCGTAAGAGGAATCAGTAACAATATCTGGATTTAAAACGTGCGTACATAGCCACGCAGATCATAACCTATTAACGATTTTTACGCGCGAAAGCAGAATGCTTCGCGCGTCTTTGCCATCGTCTGGGCGTCCGTCCGTCCGGCTGTCACACTCGTGATCTGTATCAAAACGGTGCAAGCTAGGATCACGAAATCTTCACCGTGGGCTGCCCCAAGGTCTCTAGTTTATCGTGACAAAATTTCGTGCCGCTGGGTGCAGGGGTTCCCCTCGAACGAAGGCGTCAAAGAGGGGTACCCCCTTAAAAAGACGTCATTTTGCCGTTATTGGCTCGAATAATGTGAAAACGGTTGCAGAGGTACATACATGCTGCTTATCATAACAAGCACTGGTGACAGGCTTTTTGAATTTATCAACATCGATGACCTTGAACGACCTTGAACCCCTCAAAAAGAGGTTTTTAGTGATTTTTTCGCAATTTTTGGATGCAGCGCACATTTCAACACTGAATTGCGACGAAATGGCTGGAGATAGACCACGACAACCTGCATACGAAATTTTCAGCATTCAACATAGATTTTACCAGTCCAAGTCCCGACCCCCTAGGTTCAAGGAGGCCAGCGCAGGCGGGCGTCAAAGACAGCTACCCCCTAAAAGTGGTTATTTTACGGCAATTATCTCGTGTAGCGTGAAAGCGGTTGCAGATAGGTACATACATGTTGTTTATCATAACAAACACTGGTGACAGGCTTTTTAAATTTATCAACATCGATGATCTTGAATAACCTTGAACCTTCCCAAAAGGGACTTTTAGTGAATTTTTTGCACAATTTTGCGTTGTGACACGCATTTCAAGAGTGAATTGCGCCAAAATGGCTAGAGATAGACCAAGACAACCTGCGTATGAAATTTTCAGCATGGAATGTAGATTTTAGCAGTCCAAATCCGGACCCTCTAGGTTCAAGCAGGCCTGCGCACGTGGGTGTCAACGAGAGGTACCCCTGTAAAAAGTGGTTATTTATACTCTGTTGGCTTGTCTAGCGTGTAAATGGTTGCAGATAGGCACAACCATGCTGCTTATCATAA
>Ga0209367_1006813_pt1 | contig 15771 bp, 11 predicted proteins | sample WorMetLIZISLAND2_FD_187412 | JGI IMG/M metagenome (GOLD analysis project Ga0209367, IMG submission 187412) | Marine gutless worms symbiont microbial communities from Max Planck institute for Marine Microbiology, Germany - Olavius geniculatus... ... | reverse complement strand
GACTTCCGACGTAATATGCCGCATTCACCCAAAGCCAAAGATCATTCCAGAGCTAAAAAGTGCATTGCAGCAGATCTTGGACGACTTGCCACAGACAACGATCAATAAAGCTATCAGCGACTTTCGCAAACGTCTGAACTCATGCGTTTCGGCCGGTGGCTGACATTTTGAGCATACGATGTGAACTTCGTACTGAAATATGTTAACTGAACTGTGTGCTGGTTCATAAAATGTCAATTATTTTTGTTTTAAACATGTTGTTTATCGTCAGTTAGTAAAACTCGTGATGAACGTGTTGTGAAATGTAAAAATTCGGTGAGTGGTCGCGCTTAATACGGCATAACTTTGTCAAAGTTAGAGATAACATAAATTTTGCAGGTTAGCATAAATCTGAATGGATAACAGGAGTGTAAAATTTTGTTTAACAATTTTCAGCCGTTTCAGAAAAATTATCAGAAAACCTTAGGGGGTAAAATTTTTTGGCGCACCCTGTATATCATGCATGTGTAATAAAGTTAAACACTATAAATTTTATTATGTAAACGTCAAACGACATGAATAAAAAACCTAATCGATACGGGTTAGTGATAGGACTATAAGCTGTACAAGACGAAGTGCGTCGATGATTTCAAAACAATTCAAATGAGAAATTGTTGAGTTGTCGTTGAAGCACGTCTAAGCACGTTGTTATATATGTGAGGATTACTGGCGCATTGCAGTGACGCAGACATTAATGAAGTCATCAATAGACTCGTGTTTTCGTTGGTCGACTTGGAGTTCGAAAGCATTAACACTCTTTGACGTGCATGGATAGGCCCAGTGTGCATGGGTGTATAGAGACTGTCAACGCCTGACAATTACTGCAGCCGACCAACTGCCGATAAAAATGACTTCAGACATCAACACACGCATACGCCTGCAGCGTTGAAAGGAATATCGCGCAAGGGTCATGAATGAAGGAGTAGAAAAACTGCATTCAGGCGTCAAAACGCTCGTGCGATCTCATTCAATTAAGGCGAGCGTATTGAGAGAAAGATGCCGTTCCCACTGTGCATGGCATGGCATGGCAAAGGACGCAGCAAAGTGGCACCTGCAGTGTCACATATAAGTTGCACCATCGTCATGAGCTCAGGCGTAGATCTATAGTAGTCCGTGGCTCAGCTTATCAGCAGTTCGTCGACGTTGATCTCGCAAACAGTTAACTTGTTACATTATCTACGACGTTTCGTATGTCGTCACAGTCAGTCAGTGTCATCTATTAATAGACTTGTCGCCAAGTCGGTCGCTCTCACGCATCGTCGATAGCAAACGCACCCTCGTAGGCCTTCATTCAGCATATAAATGATAGGGGATTCCAGCTAAAATCGCGAGACCTGACAGCGCGGCACCAGATCTGTACACATATATTTTCTAGAAGAACTAAGAAAGTGCAACAGCTGATGCCGCAGTTCGCACCGACGTGTGCAATGGTAAACTTTGAGGAAGTGTCAGGCTGTCAGCGCAGTGGCGGATCCAAGAGGGGGAGGGCGGACGTGCGGCCGACACCCCCTTGAGCCCCTAAGTAAACACTTTATATGCTCTGCCAAACTGCTAATTAAAAATTTCGTGTATCAGGAAAATTATTAAAATTATTGCCACCAGATGTTATATTTTAAGGCTAAAATGAACCAAATTCGATTTCGGCTGCAGCTCCGCCCCAGACCCGGCTGGGGGAGCTCACAGCGCTCCCCCAGACCCTCTGGCTGGATTCAAGTGGTCCTACTTTTTAGGGAAGGGGAAAGAGAGGAAAGGGAAAAAGGAAAGGAAATGGGAAGGAAAACGACGGAGGAGGGAGGGAAGGGGGATATTTCGCCCCCCCCTTGGCTGAAGCCTAGATCCGCCAATGTGTCAGAGGTGTAATTTCAGCACGCCTACATGTACAGCGACGCTGCATGGCATAGTCGGGTGTTGCTTTCACTACGCACAGGCAATTATCAAATACACAATTATGATCGGTCTGAAAGAAGGGTGCAGAAGTGATGCGGACGTCCAGAACGTCGTTGACTGTTTCTTGAGTCTGCCGCTGCCGCCGCATTCTGCCATTCTCTCGGCGCTCATACGGAGTTCCTACACCGCGTGTCGACAGCAGCAGCAGCAGCAGCGAGGACGAGGACGTGGACGTGGACGTGGACGTGGACGAGGCCAGTCAGGCGCCAGCAGTGACGACGTCAGCGGCGTCAGAATCAGCAACGGCCGCAGCTGCATCAGCCTCTGACGACTGCTGTGAAGTGTGCCTCATGGCGACACGCATGCAGCAAATAAAACTTGTAATGAACAGATACTTGAACATTAAAGCAAGACTTGCGATGTCAAGTCTAGCGTTTTCAGTCGCCACACGATGGCGAACATTAAACTAAACCAACCTTAACTAAGCACGCAGCTAATTTGCGCTCGTATAATAAAGTATTTCAATTTTTTGTCGATTCGTGAAGGGGACTCGTATGTACGAGGGGTGGAATTTTGCCTTTCTGCATTGACTTGGGCTGTCTCCGTTAAAGCACTTTGTTGCTTTCTTTTATACCACGATTTTAGCAGATGTAGCTGAGAGGTAACTCGTCACAAAGTCTAGCAAAGACAATTTAACTAGGCCTTAACTGCTAAAATTTTATTTAAATAAATTGCCATTCAACTGACTCATGAAAAAAACATTTGAAACACCGTGTATACAAAAGAGCTGATAATGTATAAAATGTATGAAAGTAAAAAATGCTTGCAGTCACAACAATGTGTAACGAAATCAGACATGCTATAAGAAGAAATAGCGTAGTTAGGATGCCATTAAAGTAAAAGTGGCCTGTTGGTTGTTTTTGTATATAAATACCCTGCATTGTTTGTGGCTCGGTAGTCTAACGGTAACGTGTCGGACTTGTAATCCTGAGGTAACTCAGAGGCGCAGGTTCGACTCCGCACCAGGACACTGCCGGCTATAACGACCTTAGGCAAGTTGTTCACACACAATGCCTCTGTCACCAAGCAGTATAATTTGGTACCGGCTTCACCGTTGGGACGTAAACAGACACACCGCGCGATACACTGGCCCCGTAGTGTAAAAACTGGTATCTGGCTGAGGGCCTGCATTAGGAAACGGAGATCAGGGCCGCCCTATGGGCCTTAAGGCTCGGAAAGGACTTTACGTTTTTTTTATTGTTTGTAATTGTGTGTAGTGGAATTTGGGCTTTAGCGAGTTTTTGACGAAGAATTAAGAGGCGGAGTCAGCGTGGCGGTCGACCAATCATCGCTCGAGCTCGCATTGATTGACGTGCGGTGCCGGCACGGCGTGACGTCACTAGCTATAGCCGCTATGCTGCTGTGTCTTTATTAATCAGTTATTCTATCATCATCAGCGATAAGATCTGTTGACCTAAGGTATGACGACTAGTCAGTCTTCGCACGCCAATTGTTGATGATGGACGACACCCCAATCTAACGCAACTCGACTCGTTATTAGATGCAAAACTATTCTTATACTACCTAACCGCTGATTTATAAAATGTGCGCTATGGCATTGGTGACGTCATCGGTCAAACCGGAAACGCAGTCGCTACTTTCGGCGAAACCGACGCTGTCGCGCCGAGCTACGGCGTTCTCTATCGACGCCATTATGAATCACGTGACACAAGACATTTCCGGTTCCGCTGCCGTTATCGTGACGTCATCGCGACGATATGTGACGTCACCGTCGCCAAGGAAATCAACGACATCCGGTCAGTTAGTTATCACTTGTTGACAGTAATCGTATCTATGCCATTTTAACGACAAATAGGCCTACAAGATTCATATACATCACGGATTCCATATCAAGTTAATTTCAACATTCTTATTCAACTATATGTATATATACATGCGTGTATATTTTAATTTACGGAATTAATTAAAAGCATTAAATGTTTTTAAAACGTCACAAAAGTTTCGACGTGCAAATCTAAAACGCCACTCCGTCAATATTCGCAAACCAATCCGGTGCGATCTCGACTTATGTCTGTCGGAAATGTTTTACGATATCACTGAGCTATAGGCCTGCGCAAAGGCAATATCATATGCAACAAAAAATTAATGTGAACTCTCATCATGGAACATCGGTGAAACAATTAATTAATAGTCCGGATACAGTAAATCAGCAATCATGCACCCAGTCAGTATATGTTACTACATTAAATTGATACGATTTACGCATTAAGACAACTTGCGCAGTGATGGTGTTTGCATTAAGTTTCTTTGCAAAAACTGTCAAAAAATTGACGTGTGGTTGCAGACTCTGTTGAGCGGTCAGATGACATCTCTCGCAATACGATGACGTCACCGGACAACTATGACGTCACGTCTGCCAGTGACACACTAGCTGCCGACAATGACGTCATACAACGTTCACACTGTACTAACCATCACGCTGCCGATGTCGAGTGTCGTCTAGAGCTGAAAGAATTGTGGGACAAGTTCCATAAACTCGGCACAGAAATGATTATTACTAAATCTGGCAGGTGCGCTAAAATAATTTCCTGTAAATTTCAGAAATTTGTAAACAAACTTGAACTTCAACGCTGTACGCTAAGCTGTTAGAATACTGTTATAGTTAAGGTTATGTGTGTCTGTGATATGCTATAGCCTAGTAACTGTTTTACATATTTTCGTTTTGTTTTCTACCACACTGTGTTGGTGAATAAAGATTATCAAAGGCACTCACGTGTAGCTTACTCGTATGCATACGCCAGTAATTGTGAGGTTTTCTGTTTTTTGCCTACTTCATATACGAGTTAATGTGCGCCTCTAGAGCTTCCGCATAACTCTTCACAAATTTGTCATTATTAGCAGAAATCGCTATGCGCAAGCGGTTCTGCCTATAGCTACGCATTTTTTCGTAGCATGGTCTGTCTGCCTGTCGTCTGCCGTCGGTGACATTCTAGGTACACTCGCAAGGTCCGATGATATGGATGGCAGTCCCTGCCCGTATGGCTTTAAGGAGATTTTGGGGCCAAAACTCGCAGTTGTAAATTGCTGCTGCCACCTGACGATAAGCAGCGAGAAGCGATGCCACCTTTTCCCAAATTACTTTGAACTTGTTATCGTGCGCGTGATGTGGCGGGTGTCGGTATACTCGGTCGTGGTAAACTCGATCTATAGTTAAAGTCGGTCTGGGTTAACTCGCTTACATTGTTCTATTGTTAAGCTTAACTGTAATTGAACTATGAAAGCTGATAAACAATGTATCAACGTCTGTGTATAACATTAAACGACGCTACAATGATTCGGTGTGAATTTGCAGTTTTGTGGCAGACCGTTAAGACGGCCCTTTGGTACAACATGAATACAATTCGTATATGGCTATATCATAACTTTCGACCGAGTTTACCGCCTCTGCAAAAACCCATCGACCGACTTCACCGAAACCGATTTTACTCGGACCGACTTTATCTAGACCGAGTTTACCAGGATCAAGTTTACCTACAGTCGATGTGGCATGTTGGTGCTGTATATACAGGCGGATGTTCCCGACGCTGCGGGTGAGTTTTAGTGGCGTGGATCTCGACGTCGACAGCGAGTACTCAGTCCTGCTGGACATCGTGCCAGTCGACGGCAAGCGCTACCGCTACGCCTACCACCGTTCGTCGTGGGTGGTCGCCGGCAAGGCCGACCCTGCGCATGCTGGCCGGGAGGTCTACAGACACCCGGACTCGCCGCTGTCCGGCCGCCAGCTGGCCGCCCAGTCGCTGTCCTTTGAGAAACTGAAACTCACCAACAACAACGTCGACAGGAACGGACACGTGAGCGCATATACAGTTTTCCTTCGTGATTTGCATTTTTAAATTCATGAATATTCACGAATTTATTTCATAAAAATGTAGGACTTTATCAAAATTTTCTGACTTCGCTATACTCGTTTTTGCACATTTTTAGTGCACTGTAACTGGCGTTTTAGAATGCGAAAAAATTTTAAATTTTGTAGATTGAAACTCGAGCTTTAAATTTATGGTTTTCTTATTTGATCACGTCACGATAATTGATGCTTGTCCATCTTCATAATTAAACACACTGCTGCATTTCCAGACGTGACAGGAGATATATACGTGTAGCTATGCGAGCAGAACCTGCATTATGTGGTTATTGTCATGTTCAATGTGCAGATCATATTGAATTCGATGCACAAATATCAGCCTCGTATTCATCTCGTGAAGTCTCAGTGCAGTCGGTCAGCGATCTGCAATGATTACGATCAGATCGGCAAAAACTCTCAGTCAACAAACAGCATCAGAACGTTCGTCTTCCCAGAAACCGCTTTCACTGCCGTCACTGCCTACCAGAATCAGCTGGTCTGTATATTGTAACGTGCTTGTGCTGACGTTTTATAGAGAGTTATTAGTAAACTTATTACCTGTTAGTAAGCACTAGTCACCATGCACATCTGCTGAAAAAGGCATGCAGAGTTTATGTGACTGCATCGTGCGTCTGTCCTTCTGTTATAGTCTGTTTTATTTGTCGGCTGAGTAATTCAAAAAGTTGTCAACGGATTTTAATAATTTTTTTTTCATGCGGTTGTTTGTGGCAAAAAAATTACGTAGATTTTGGCGGCGATTTGAAGACTTTGATGGATTCTGGACCACAAGCCATGATTCTTCACTATTGACAAACAGGGCGTAAAGTGGCAATTTGAAGTCTAACGTATCTTAGCGAGTTTTGAAAGGCATTTCGATAAATTTTTACAAAGTCATGGAGAGTATAACTAGGCCTAAATGTTCAAGTTTTAGTTGCAATCCGGTTCAGGATCTGGATTCAAAGTTTTTGAGTCGAATCCGGGTATGGATCATAGGTTCTGCAGCACTCACGCATGGCAACTGCATTGAGTTGTGTTGCATGGTGTTGCGCGCAGATTACGAAATTAAAGATCGACAGCAATCCCTTTGCCAAAGGTTTCCGCGATTCGGTTCGACTCGGCAACGAATCCGAAAGGTAATATTAGATACAATTAAATTTCGATTATCAGTGGTGCCAGCTGTTGTGACTGATGTTACCGTAGCGTGGTTTGTATGTCCGCTCGTCTGTCACAAACGTGCACAAGTTGCTAAAGCCGTTTGTTGCATGTCAGAGAAAATGAAATGCTACTCGACATGCAGGGTCAATCGTGTGGCCCAAGTAACATTGCATACAGTCAACATCTATGAACTTGCACAGCAATGCTTGGCTATTTTCTAATAAATGACACGACGGAATTTAGCAACATTTTACAGCCAATAATGTAGCATTGTCTTTCTCAAAATAAAATGCTCGCCGCACGTCGCGTTGTGCTCAATTACTTTTGTCCTGTTCTTTAAATGCATGCTTGCTATATTTAAAACATTGCACAGCATGCCTGTGATCTGCAGTGTATTTGTTCATTGTGTTAGTGACTGAGACAGTGAGATGTGTTTGTCTGATGTGTCTAGAGACGCGTACACTGCAAGCGACATTCGAGCAATCGCCGCCGGGCCTCTGTTCTACCCACTGACGACGTTTAGCCGCTGCCGAGAAGCCGATTTTGACAACGAAAATCACCTGCAGCAGCAGCAATATGAAACAGCTTCACCGGCAGCACATTGTGACGATCCCTCTTCCTCGGCAGTCGCAGACTTTCTGGGAGAAAGGAAACTTCGTCAGACAGGTTAGATTTTGTCTTATTGTATACAGTTAACTAACTAATTAAATTAATCAATCAACGTTAGCAATATTTTTGTAAATTATTATTATTAAAATATACTTCGTAAGTCAACTTTAAAGGCCTAAATGTCTTAATTTTGTTTTTTATAACAACTTCTGAAACGTTCTTCTGTTACTGAATCGAAAGACCGATATCGCATGAACAAATTTCTTCAATCGGAGTTCGCCCCACTTTCTCAGCGATGGCTCGGCATCCTTCGCACTGTATATATTTACAACTATGTACATTTATGCTAAACAAGCTGTACGAGCCGTGGCGCCGTGAGAGGGCATGGAGTGGAACTATTAACAAGACATCAAAGCTTGTCTCGTGCAGGCGCTTGCAGGTCTCGGGCGACAGGCGCCATTAAAGAGAGACGGTCAAACTCAACACGACGTTATACAAATTACATAAATAGACGGACGGACTGACGGACAGCACCAGGGAGCCTTAGATAGCGTCATCACGAAGCATCACTGCTGGCCAGTCGGCTCGTTACATCAAGACATACACTACACACTGCCGATTTGCCGTATATCGACAGTTCGTCTTGATAAGCTCAGGCGTGGAGTGAACCATGAATGCAGGCGAGAAGCTGATAATGTCTCGGAGGTTGCTGCGAGCTGTCAAAATATTTACATCGATCGACGCCGCGAACACGAAGCAGAACAACGCAGCAGACAAGTACAGAAGAACTCGTCTTAATTCTGTAGTTGAGGCTTGCTTGCATGCACCAGCTGTGGGGCATTGTGGCACGTGCAGCTCGACTTCCAACCGTTTAATTTTTTAGGTCGCTCCGCACAACTCTGACAGTCATCTCCATGATGTGGCTGTTTAATGTCTAAGCCTATATCCAGTAAAACAGTACAGTGTAGGCCTATTCTGCGCATACAATCCTCCTCTATGGCTTTGTCAGTGTTTATTGCATGAAATTGATAACATTTTCATTCTCTTATACTTTCGCGCCTTTCCTTGCAGCAAGTCCTGGCGACACCGCTGCTTCGCCGGCTGATGAGTCAATTCCATGCAAGTCGATCAGTTGTTATGGAACTTGGCCGCAGTGCCGTCATCCACGCCACGCGACGAGGCATCAGATTCAGACGTGTATTGGGTTTGAATGCAGCAGGCGATCACCGTCGCCGCGCATCTATTTCGAGATGTCTGACGTTTTCCTGATGTCCGGAATTTATATGTGGTGTAGGCTATATAGCGAGATGGTGACACACCTGTAACTGATACAACCAAAAATACACATAGACTTATCAGCTGTAAGTTAGTATCATAAGTTCGTATTCAATGCGACTAATATTTGTTTCTTTTTTATTAGGCTTACACAAAAATACAAGAAAAATTCAAGCAAGTCAAAAAATCAAATCAAGAAAAAAGAAAAAAACATAAGAAAGTTACATCAAAAGACTTAAATTGTTGTTCATTATTTTACACTTAAGGCGATTATTCGTACAAAGCATAAAAGATAATTTACTTGCGTTTTCATAAAACTTGGTTCGCATGTAGCAGCTTCAACAGCTTTATCCGCATTGCATTGTATTAATTCTCATCTCACTGCATGAGTTTTTTCTACAGAGCATTGAAAGAACGTAGGCTATGGACAGTTTAACTTGTCTAAATCGCTCTAAAAAGTCAAAAGTTAGGCCCAGTATAGTTGAGCGAAAATGTAGCCGTGGAACAGATGAAAACTAGAAAGCAGTCAGATCCCGCACACCTCCGCCAAGGCCATGTTGTTCGCTAGGTGGCAGCACCATCTTCGATTTAGCAGCGGTTTCTCTTATGCCCCATTGAAAGCAATGGTAACAAAAATTTCAAAGTGATCCAGAATTCAGGATTCCTTCTGGATCACCCCCAAAATTGAATCTCTGGTAGTTTTGCCATTTCCGACATTCCCAGAAAATTTCAGAAAGATCCGTCCATAAAAATTTTTGAGTTGTCTTGCTGACACACAGACAAACAAACAAACAAACAAACAAACAAAGTCTGGCAAAAACATAACCTCCTTGGCGGAGGTAATTAATGACCATAAGCTGTTGTTCATTATACCGTTAGCATGCATTGTCGGCAGTAAATTTAGCTGAATCGTTGAATATGCGTGGGCAGGCAGCAGCGAAATGTCCGAGTCAGACATGACGTCATGTTTATCGTCATCGTCGACGTCATTGCCTACTACGTCACATCTCTCTCCGCTTCCGTCGCTCATCGCCGCCGCAGCAGCCGCAGCAGCGCCACCTGTCGACTATCACAAGCTCTACGGGCACCTGCTCAGCCTGGCTACTGGCGCCTACACCACTGTGTCCTCGGCGCCACACGCCGTCACTGCGCATGTTCACGACACACCACGAGACTTCCGGTACGACGACGCCGACCTCTGTCGCAAGCTGGACAGTAGGCAGACGGCGTTCGAGCGATATCACCCTTACCTCTGTCGACGATAGACGCATCAATATTAATTTAAGTTGTAGCTTATTATTTATTGTACATTCTGCTCCCTTATACGCAATCCCGAAGTTCCGCTCTGACAACAGACGTAGTTTGATTGTAATAGGCTGCGATACACGATACACAATGATGGCGTGCCATTAAGAAAATCTGACAAGTATCACGATGTGTATTTTGCTCGTTGTGGGTCTGAATGCATTGCTTATACTGATCGCTTTGCGATGGCATGCATTAACGTGGCAGGGTACTCTGGTGTCAGGCAGTGACGGTCACGTAACGCGTTGAAATGCGACATCAACACGCAGTCGATGATGACGATCTAACAACACGCGTCTATATCGGGACTGTCGTTGAGGTTTATCACCTACCTAGGCTACCTGTCGCTCGTTCGTTGCGACTCGTTGTTTACCGGAAGCTTGGACTGAAACGATCTCGGCGGGACGTTGATGGCGGCCTTTGCTCATGGCTAATTGGCCGTGAAGCTCGGTCGCAGGCGGGGCGGTCACGGACCTCCGTCTACAGTGCCCGCGGGTGGCTACTAACGCCGCAGGCGTCTCCCAAACTCGTTACGTATATGGTTACCGTTCCGACGACCGACCTTCCGGCGCGACCTTACACGATGATTGTCCGATCGCGAGCAGGACAAAGCAACGTACTAACGAGCTAATTATTAGGTCGCTCGAACTGGCGACAAATGCGAAACTAATCGTGTCGACGGCAACGGCGGCACTGAATTAACGATGTTGACAGTGTATCAAAGCAAGAGCAGTGTGTAGTTGTGTCGTCCGCTGACTGCCGACTGCTTGCCGTGTGTCTCTCTAGTCTATAGGCATACACTGACCATAGCTCAATCCAAACGACCTGTGTGTGTCTGTGTGTCCGTAGGCAATAAACATTGACGAGTCTCGAGTTCTCGACGTCCTGTTGAACTGTTGCCGGTTTCACTTTTCACCATGTCTCTTAAGCGATGCGTGATTCGACGACTTCACATTACAGCCTAAAATGTGAATAGAAGTCATCAGTTTGAACTGAAAATCGTTTTTTGATGCTGCAAAGCCGAGAGTTGTATTACTTTCTTTATAGTTAAGACAGGTTTGATCCTATAGGCTTACGACTGTCATCTGCTTCGTCAATCAGCTAGTCAACCCTAGTTACAAATATAGTTGGACACGATGCAGCTATGCAAATCAGAAATGATTGGCCTATTGTTACTATTAGTCGTCGGAAGAACAGCATAAATTACTTATTAATATTTTCTTGAACAAACGCGTATGGCATCGATTGAGCAATTCAAACCGATAACTATCAGCGTGAGCATGATTGTTTTGTAATAAAGACGTTTGCTAGAAATAATGCAGCTAATTTGTTCCATCGTGATAAAAAAATTGTGAAAAAGAGATTATGTTTACTAATTTTGGCGAAATTTTGGTCAAACAATAATATGCTAAATAACCATAAAAATGTTCGTATTTTCTACGGATACTGAAACAACTATATAGGGGCTATATAACGAAAATTGATACTGCCAGGAAATGACAGACATTCTGGTGGTAGGTAGTTGGTAGGAGGGATGCTAGTGAGTGTCAGTGAAGCATGATATAATGCTACAGCAATGCATGCCGGGAACTGGTGTGAGATTGCGTGCTTTGTGTAACGAGCGAGCCAGTTATCTGATACGACAGTGCGTCGCGGCATCGAACACAGACATGTAATCAAGCCTTGATGGACCGTGGCAGCTAATGATAGGCCGGCATTGGACGTTCCTCGCTTGACACCGATACGCCGTGTTGGACACCGCTTTGCTCATGACTGTCAAACTGACCGCCAGACGTCGCCACGCCACACTGACTGATGCACCAGCTGCCGCCCTCTACGAGCCGTTCTTTCTCTTCATCCGATTAAAATATCGACACTAGTCATCGTGTAAAAACGGTCTTGATGCCACGTTACCACAGCAAAATGTTTACTGTATACATGATACTGATCTAAGGAATATATGACATTATTAACAATTTGTTAAATTTGACTGATTGGGTATAGCCAACGAAAATCGTAGCTTCAACTTTTGAACCGTAAAGTGCAAATTAAATTAAATTTAAAAGTAAAATTCAAAGTAAAGTGTGTGTTCAAGATATGATTGAGCACGAGCAGTTTAGTGCTTCAGGCATCTGGTTGGTAATGAAACTGTGGAAAGGCGGTAGAGTTATGGGCGTAGCGAGGAGGCCCGCATGCAGGCAGGTTGACAAGCGGTCACGGTCGTTGGTCTGCAGACGGTCGACTGGACGGTGCTGCGGCAGCTGGTGTCGTACCGTAACTAAGTCAATGACTGATGCTCGTCACTTCACGTCATCCGTGCAATGCACACGTGCCTCATCCTCATCCTGCTGCTGCTGCTACTGCTGCACGCGCCCCGTCGTCTCCGCTCTAGTGATGGACGGCATGGCGCCCCTCTTACTAGCGTGCAGTACCACCGCGTTTTACGCTGTTTTCAGCTGTCTACTGTGTTTACAATAAATAAGTTTTACTAGCAATCGTCAGCAGCGTTTGTTCTATCGCCAATGCACACATTTCTCGAGCTGGATTCATCTTATAATTTCAGTAAGAAACGATTACTGTTATACCACTAAACTGTAATGAAGCATGTCTGATAGTGCCCGTGCGCTGTCTTGGGTCACACAAGTCGGCGACAAAAAATTGCAATTTGCCAACAAACCGTTGCAAGTTTTACACAGAGGAGATATCAATGCTGAAAATTTCAGTTTTACCCTAAAATTTTCCCAAAATGTTTTATTTCACCACCCCCAAAATTTTGTATTCTTAGAAAAAAATTATCCAGACACTACAAAAATTATTTGACGCACTAAAATTTAAAGAAAGGCTTTGCCCTCTGTCCCCTGCAGCGAAGCTACTTTTCAGTGTAACGCAAATGACGGCAGCACCTCGTCGCAGACAGCATCTTAAGCACGCGTTATGTACGTTATGATCGTAATTGGAGCGAGTTGTCAGTCAAGCCAGCTTGTGGCTAGCTACTACACTGTGTCCCAAAAAAACATCCGAAGGTTTTCGATTGTAACTTTAAAAATGACTAGAAGATTTTAATATTTTTGGTACGAATATTCCTGAGACAACTGGCCATTAAATGACTATTCAGTTTCCCACCTCACCCAACGTTTGTTTTTTGACCAGGACCAGGTAGCGACCCGGGGAAAACACAACCACCGAAATATCATTTTTTATCTAATGCGATGTGATTGCTTAAATAACATTACGTATAAAATATATTTTGTTTACATTTCTGACACTTTGGCTGACATTTTATTTAGTTGTCCATTTTTCAGCTGCCTACAGTAAAATTACTTGAAGTGTTTGCCCACTATGCGAACACAGGCAAGGAGACGCTTTCTCCATTCGCTGACAGCAGTATCGATAATGTTTTGCTACAGACCAATTTAGGCTGTACCAGTCGCTTCTTGACTTCACAAACATTACTGAACTCCATCATGATAGACACACTGCTGCGTGACAGTCAAACCTTGTAATAGACCGGCTGTTGGGGCTTACAGATTAAACAGATGAAAATTATTGACGTTTTTTATGCATTTTAACACGTATTATGCTAGGTCTGCTTTTCCTAAATAGTGCAAAAAACAAACGGTGAGGTAAAAACTAAAATACTTATTTAATAGCCAGTTGTGTCAAAAATAATTTTGGTAAAAATTATTAAAATTTGCTAACTTTTTAAAAATTTACGATCAATAATATTGAGGATGTTTTTTCAAGTTTTCTGTTTATTGTAACATATTTTGCTTGATCTACTTTTCCTATAAGTAGTGCAAAAGCATACATTAGGCGAGCTGAGAAACTGAACAGTCATTTGATGACAAGTTATGTCAGAAATATATCTACGACAAATTATCAAAATTTGATTATCGGTTTTCAAGTTACAGTCGAAAATGTCGGGGATGTTTTTTGGGACACAGTGTAGATATTCAGCTTCATGGGCAGCTGGTGTGTTTACAGGGCGTCGCTTGCCATGACATCTCCATTACACGCTCGAGCGCTATATCAGGACGATCACGAAGCCGTGATGATGCTGATCATAATTTCGTCGTTAATTCGCGTCGCTTGAAGTCGCTCCCAGAGCGGTGGACTGGTTAGCTCCAGCGCCTGCAGCTGCGTGGTCACGGTAATGAGATTAAATGAAGTGAGAAACGCGACGCGGATCCCGCGAATGCCAATTGACACGCTTTTGTTAATGCATGCCAATGGCGATCGATCAAGCTCTTATGCACTTCGTCAATTTCGGCTTAAAAGTTGCAGTAGCCGACAGTTCTCTAGCATTAACCAATTTAGAGATTAATTGTGTGCTGAAATGTTTTGCCGACGTTAGGCCTATTTTGTGCACTGGAATTATTTATCATGCCGACATCTGACACATTGAATCACAGTTGTCACTAACATGCATGGCTCGGGATATTTTTTCAAATAATTTTGTGTTTTGTCTCACATAATAATGCGACAAATGCTGTCTTTTGAATTGTTTGACTTCGGCTGCATTATCACGCATGTGGGCTAACAATGATTTAGTTATTACTTCACAGTTACAATTTCTGTAGTATTATTATATGCTTTATTTGTAAAGTGCAAAAGTGTCCGGTTAGTAAACTAAAGTCACACAATGATCCAACGACATTTTAATTTTTTTTAGATAATCACATTATAGCGATACTTGCTTCAGACAGAGAAATAAACTAGTTACGAGAAATCGGTGTTTGTTTTTTTGCTAGTTTGTTATGTTTTGCGAGCTTTTAGCGTTTACGCTCAAACGGTTATTTAAATACTCTATTAAGGAAAATAATCTGGCGCTTGCGACATCATTAATTATCATCATATGCATATGCGGCGGTACGGTGGGCGTGGGGCGCGTGCATGGTCCTGAGACGAGTGCATGTGCAAGACGATGGGAGGAGAGAGAGAGATAAGCGCGTGTAGACACAAGTGGTAGACGAGGCCCGCGGAGATAAACGGGCTGTGATCGATGGACACAGGGTCACAGTCTCACTGAGGCTCTCGCTTTGAACTGATCAGCCGCCGCAACGCCTTCGCATCTGTCTCGGCTCGCTCCGTTGTCTCTATAGCAATAACTTTCTGACAAACGAGACTGAATGGACCTGATGACTTGATTTCTTCAGTCAATATTGGAGAAATGATTTGCAGGCCGACCTTTAATTTTTGACTGGACTGAAAATGTAGTACCTGCCGAATGCATGCAGGACCATGAAAATGACAGACTAAATCGCAGGGGCTGCAAAATGCAAGACAGTCATTTTGCAAGTAGATATGTAACTATACGTTTTATACAGCAAAATAGTCATACCAGATAGTTTTTGACGCCACGAAGTACGTGCGAAACCACAAGTATCGAATATGCATAGTTGATACTGGGATACTACTGGGACTATTGTTGTTATTTTCTTGTTTGTGTTTTTTGTTTGTGTTTTTTTGTTTAAATATTACTTTTTCGCTATTAGGAGATGTCAGATGAGTGTCGATGCGCTGACCATAAAGTAACAACACGAATGAAATCTGATGCCAATACAACCGAATGGAAGAAC
>Ga0209367_1006811_pt1 | contig 15776 bp, 13 predicted proteins | sample WorMetLIZISLAND2_FD_187412 | JGI IMG/M metagenome (GOLD analysis project Ga0209367, IMG submission 187412) | Marine gutless worms symbiont microbial communities from Max Planck institute for Marine Microbiology, Germany - Olavius geniculatus... ... | reverse complement strand
GGTGGGAGGCCTGGGGCCCCTGGTGGGAGGCCTGGGCCCAGTGGCGTATTTGGGATTTCAGAAAGGGATTGGCTATCGAATTACAGAGTTTTAAAAATTGAGGGGTTTGGTGGGAGACCCCCTGTTGGTGAGAGGCCTGGGGCCCGGGGCCCCCCGCTCCCTCCTAAATCCGGCCCTGGCAGCCCCCAATTTTTGCAAAATACAGCAATGCAATAGCGTTTATCTCCCCGTAAAACATGACACATATATTCCCCACTTTAAATTCTAACAAATAAATAAAAAAACAAACGCACATTAGCATTATATTAGTTTAATATTTCCCAAGTTTCGTGAAAATCTACATAATTTTATTGTCTCTGTTTCTGGATTACAATATGTCGTGTGTCTGTCGTCTGTCTGTTTGTAACGCATGTACCATGGCTAAACGATACGTCGTAGGTATTACTTTCAAACGTCAGCTGAAGACATATACATTTTTGCGAAATATTGACGACAAAATGTATTAAGCGCATTAGAGATCTTTTTGAGTATGCGCTATATAAATTTACACTTTACTTACTTACTTACTATTGGCTGAACGGTACGGCGATGGTATTATTAGATAAGGCGACGGCGACTTTACACAGCCTGTCAAAAGTAACCACGTTTCTATCTGCAGCGGTTGGGCTGCAATTTTGAATGCAACATTGTTGCCTGCCGCCATCACCCACCGTATCGTATCCCTATGTTGATTCTAGCGTTCACTAAAACAGTGTCATCATGGCGTGAATAAGACTGTAGTCACTCTGGAAAATTGCTTTCTTTCCGCGACCTGAAGTCGAACGCTGGCCTTTGGATGTAAGGGAGAGCCTACGGTCGGCACATCCCAGCAACAGTTGGGATTCTTGTTTTCCAAGACGCAGGTTGCATTTATGTACGACTACAAATACAGGGTGGAGTGGACGCTTTTGAAGCGCTCTTGGTTTATACTTCCTACTAGTATTAAATATGTTAGTAAGCAGAAAAACGTTTGATAAAAATTATAAATAAACTCTCAAATAAATAAACCTTTTGTTGCTCAACGAACAGTATTAAAGCACCGAAATTTAAAATCCGTTGCTGTTATAGTACTGATAAATTAATTTGGACTGATTAAATAATAGCGTGCTAATGTCACTACTTATTCATTTGACTCAGTAACGTAAATAAAGGGGAAAATGCCGAGTAAAAACGACAGACAAGAAAATATTATAGAAACACAAAGCATAAAGTATTCAGTTTAATTAGCAGGTGCGCCAGCAATCATAATATCCATGGATATATCCATGGATATCCATATCCACGACAAGCCTGGTGCATATCTGCCACCGTTTTCACGCTATACGAGATAACTGCGGTAAAATAATCACTTTTGGGGGGAGTAGCTGTCTTTGACGCTCGCCTGCGCCGGCCACCTACGGGGGTCGGGACTTGGACTGCTAAAATCTACGTTTAATGCTGAAAATATCCTACGCGGGCTGTCTTGGTCTTTCTGTCTATCTCTAGCCATTTCGTCGCAATTCATGTTGAAATGTGCGCTGCATCCAAAAATTGCGAAAAATTCAGTAAAAACGCCCTTTGGGGGGTGTTCAAGGCCGTTCGAGGTCATCATGTTGATAAATCTGAAAAGCCTGTCACCAGTGCATGCTTATTACATTAATAAGCAGCATGCTGTACCTATCTGCAACTGTTTTCACACTATACGAGCCACTAACGGCAAAATAACGTCTTTTTAGGGGGAGTACCCCTCTTTGACGCCCTTGACAATTGAATGAATTCAAGTAACTAAACTGTAGTTGCCGTTCCATCACAAATGTAAATAAACAATTATTCCGACGACAAGCTAACACATTTCTATGCTAGCCATGACATCAATTATTGTTGATTATATGTTTAACAAGAAATTTGAGCAAAGCTCACGAGACGCGCGAAAGCCTATAGCACTTCCAGTTCAGTAGTTATAGTTTCGAAAATCGCATATCACTTGGACTCGGCCCATCGGGACCATAAACACATCGGCCATAGGCGCATGCGGCGTTGGCGACGGTGGCGCCTCCTTATGAATGATATAGACTTGCGCAGCCCGATATCGCAAAAAAAATCTGTAAAACCCCCTATTTTGGCGTTCAAGGTCATCCAAGGTCATTGAATTCGTCGCCAATCGACAGCCAGTATACGATTTCCTATTAGTGATTAATAGTAACCTAGGCCTTATCTCGTACCGTTACTGAGATACAGCGAGTTACTGGCCGAAAATCGCAAATTTTGACCACCCCCCTCTCATTTAGCGCCCTCGTTCGGGGAGACCCCCTTCGAATTTATGGAAAAGCTTTACAGTTCCTGAAACTAGAGTCTTCCAGGTAGCCGATGGTTAAGATTTGGTGATCCTAGCTTGGACCGTTTTTGCCTGATCCACCCGTGTACAGACAGACGGACGAACAGAATTGCGATGGCTAAGACGCGCTGAAAGCATAGCTTTCGCGCGTAAAAACGTGTTTCTAACTTTCTATATTCTACAGGCGAGGCCCCCAAACGTCGCAGGACCCGGGGTAACTTACCCCTACTCTCCCTCTTGACAGGCCTGGGTACGTTAGTTAATGCATTAAAAATGTTAAACGTTAGTGTTTCGTTTTTCAACATATCATCCAAGTTTGTAATTTGTTTTATCTGTCAATAAGTTTCTGAATGTCCTTTGGAAAGAATGATGCTGGCTGCTGTCCAAGCCACTGACGAACAACTGACTGCACCTCACTATATGACGCAAATTTCTGCCCACCCAACATTTTCTTACGTCATACTTGCACTGTTGGCTTCGCAAAACACTTGTTGCCATGCACTGGATGAATTGCAGAGTGAATCTGATTTGCATTAATTCTTTTTGCCCACAGAAAACTAATAAAAAGCTGCGAACGTCGCCGTATTTCATGGTTATAGATCATCTTCTTAATACTCACAACTTGCACTCAGAACTAAATTCCATACAAAACGTATACTTCAAATTTTTCCTATTCCGGGAAGTTATAAAATAGCGCCATTTTGTGGACTTATTTATTGAACGACCCTTGTACTTCACACGCATACAACAGCTGCACTCAAACGACTGCAAGCATCAGGCTACATACAATCCACTGTAAACATTTCCAATAGCAGTTATAATATTTTCTGACATTAATAGCCCCCATCCCCTGTGGGGGGGTGCGCTAGTAAGACTTGGTCATTCTCTAGTGGGTGTAAAAATTTGGGGGCGCAGCGCCTCAGATTCAGTGAGTTTCTCGCTGACATTGTGCGCTTTATAAATTAAATTTACTACTTACTACTTACTAGGGGCCGAAATATGGTCTTACGAAAAATGCGCTTTGGGTGGGTACAATTTCACATCTAGATCTCCAAGGTTACTGGACCAAACTTCACCGGACTTGTTTCGCCTAACGCGGGAGGAATCGGTGTCGAATGAGTAACTCACCGAACGACCTTTGTACTTCGCACGCATACAACAGCTGCACTCAAATGACTGCAAGCATCAGGTTACATACAATCCACTGTAGGCATTTCCAATAGCAGTTATAATATTTTCTGACATTAACAGCAAAACATTATGATGATAATGTGTATGTCACCACTGGCTGCAGGCCCAAAATGGTGGAACAGCCTTCCAGTTAATCTAAGACAAAATGACATAAACTATGAACAACTCAAGCAGCTGCTAATAACATTTTCGTGCAGGTGCTGAGAATGCGGTGCACAGCGGTCAAACAATTAAACAAAAAACCGAAGTCTGGAAAACGTTCATCATTTTGCACTGAACAAGTCATCTCACTAACAACTAACTGGTGATGACATCGATGCAATAGTCCGACTCCAGCTCCAGACTGTCGGGCGTCTCACTCGGATCAATTTGTTCTCCGTCAAACATGAACTGGACTGAGCCGTACTTGATGTGCATGTTCCTGCAGTATTGTCTCATCAGCTTCTCCATTGGTTCATCCTGACATACATCAGCAACCACTTCATTAAGTACATTAGCATTCACAGTTTTACCTGTGTAATCTGCATACACTTTCCATCACCTTGTTAACACTAACTGCTTCCAGCAAACCTACAGCTCCCCCTAGTGTCTCAGCCAAGTGCCTCAGATTCAGCTACTGGCTGACATCGTGCTAGAGGTCGACCGAAACCGGATTTTTCAGTATTGGCCGAAACTGAAACTGGGACCGCTTATGTGCACCGAAACCAAAGCTGAAACCGAAAGTGAGTGTCTAGATTTGGCCAAAACCGAAGATAGCTGTCTCAGACATTTACCGCGTTAATATGAATGCAGACAGAAATGTAAGTTGCCGTTATAATGCCAGTATAAAAATACGTTCGTGATCTTGGTTCAGCTGAACCTAGATCAAAAGTTGAACCAAGTTCACGCTGAATTACGTTGCACCAAGCTGAACTCGGATCAGCTGATCCCGTTCAGTTGAAAGGCCGTGATTATACTGTGGACAACGCTGATTGATCATCCACGCTCGGCCTACAAGCAAACTACAGTGACGTCACAGTCACACACAATGCTTACAAAACAGTACAGTACAGATTGGCCGTAATTTGTCAGAATTTTAAGTTTCCTTGAAGTTACTACACGATTTTCGCATCAACAGCTGCACTGCTAAAGTTCCGAAGATACTCATTTTGTGTTCCAATAGATATTCATTAATTATTCTACGTGACTTGTCGAGATAATATGTTTACCCTACGGTATGGCATAGCAACGGCGCATCGGCACTCTAGAATGCCTTTTATTTATCTACTAATTAATTTATCCAGCAAAAAAGACCACAGAAAACAGATAAGGCACAAATGTGGCATATCTAGATTACAAGTATAACTAAATTTAACGTCTTATGAATCGATATGAATGAGTTTTTGTTGCTGTGGTTAGGGTTCGATCGTATGTTTACTGTAGCAGCGAGATATTGCCACCAAAAAAGCGATTTATTCATCTATTTGTTAATTTATCAAGCACAAAGAGAACATATAAAACGAATATAGTAGAAATCTAACATATCCAGATAATCAATATAATTGCATTAAAAGTCTTATAATTCGATACGAGGAAGTTTTTTGGACAAGATAAGATTCGAATGAGACAATTTTTTTGCAGCAATAGTATCACCGAAAATATTTATTGCCTAGTGCGCACGCATAACTGCGAGTTGAACCGAGATCAAAATTTGATCGGTGGTCAGATGGCAGTTCAAAATTGAACGGAGATCTATGTTTGAACCACTTTGGTGCAACGCAATTTACGGCTAAACTAGATTCAAATTCAGATTTGACCCGGGTTCAAAGTTAAACGATGTTGGTGCAACGCGCCCTAAATGAATCCCAGCTCGACTCGTTGACCAGCCAAGCCATGCCTGTCCCTTTTAGCAGCAACCGACTGATTTGCATAACACTGCACTAGGCTGAGGCACAGATGTCGGCACTGAACAACTGCCATATCGCATGCAGACTCTGCGCTGCAAACAGCGTGGACCGGCGTTAATGACTGAGTACAAGACGACGGACATAAGGAACAAACAAAGAAGGCAGCCAGCATTAGGTCAGTTTCGGTTTCGGTGCCGAATCCACTCACAGTTTCGGCCGAAACTGGAACTCATTACAGTGCGTCCCACCGACACCGAAACCAGACTGAAAGTGCTGTTACTGGCAGATTCGATGCCGAAACTAGGGATGTAACAAAGTTCGTATTCGCATTCGACAACATGCGAATATTCGTCCACTTTACAGCTATTCGAATACGAACATTTCATCTCATTCAACTTTAATGAACTTTATTAAATTTTACGTAAAAAATACTGACAATGAAAAGAACACAGCACTCTGGATGTTTCATTTTCTTAATTGAACTAGACTGACTGATACCAATGCTGATTTTCACTGACTGAACACTGAACAACTCCTTTGGATGTTTCACTTTATTCAAATACTGGTATAGGAAAGGTTTCATGAAGCTGAATAAGTATTCACATTCACATTAGTTATTCAAAGAATAGTAAAGTTAATATTCGCATTCAACGGATACGAATATTTTTTTTTGCTTCGTCACATCCCTAGCTGAAACCGAAACTGAAATTCGGTCGACCTCTACTTTGTGCACTTAAAATAATGCACTTACTTACTTACTTACTTACCTGTAAGTCCTGATTACATGGATGTGACATGACTTGTGTAATACTGACTAATATATCAGCATTCAGTTCATCCGATACCGACATTCAACTATAGCTGCTGCTGCTGGGAATGAATGTCAATGTGATATAGCTGATTCCTCTTACTTCGTGTCTGAGTCATAAAAATAAACATTGAAGTCCACTGCCAGACTTGAGTGCTACATCACTACAGGAGTTGAAGTGATTGGTGCCGTGAGTGGCATCAGTGTGAACATGTTATACTGGGCAGACAGGAAGTCATACGTGGTCGGCAATGACACGATGGATAGGGCGTCGGTAAGTTCGTACAGGCTGTCAATAGTAACGATGAAGTGGTTTGCCTGCAAGCAGGGTGACCACTCTCAGACATTATGAATTTCCCTGACAATTCTATGACATTTCCCCGATGACTTGCGGCAATCCTAACCATTTTGTAAGTAACATAAATAAGTGATATGATATTAGAAACTTAAACATAAGTAAGCAACATTCAGCAATAAACAGAGTAAAACAATTGACACAGTTAAAGTGAGTGATACAAAAAGCCTGTTGATGCAATTATTAGGAAATCGCTTGGACATTTTTCCCTGTCAACATTTTTTTCCAATTTTGACTGAAATCCCTGACATTTTCCTGAAAGCTACAAAATTCCCTGTTTTCCCTGTTGATGGCCAACCTGTACAATTTGTAATGCAAATTTTGACTGGGAAAATGGTGGCAGTTCTGACTGACCAGATCTCTCCTTTCTGTGGGAAACTAAGGACCAATGTCTAAACAATGTCACTTAAGGGCCACATGAGTGTCCCTTACAGATGAAATCTAAAATTTTCTGTCTAATGGCTCCAGAGGATGCACAAATTTCTATGCTCTGGTGACATTTGTCACAAATAATAGGCACTGCTGAAGCAGTGAAGCTCTCTCAGAAGAGACGCTGACTATAAAATTAACTCAACCAAATATTTGTACCGTCTACGGTAAGACTATAATTCTTAACTACGGTTAGCGACTTCAACTAAATATTGTTTGGATAATCTAATGTACCAAATTTGGATAAAAAGCTGATTACTGGCTAAGGTAAAAGTATCCCAGAGCATCGAATTTATTATGGACATTGGCCACAGTGAAAATAGCATAACTGACAGTAACAATAATGTCACCACTGTGTCGTGAAGTATATGAATTGTGCACAGTATACAATGCTAAATAACGGCAAGCAATCAGCTACCTTGAAAATAACAAGTGAACACTTCTTGGCTTTGCTGTCTTTCGTCTGCAGTACGAGTCGGACTTTTGACGGATCATTAAATACATTGTCATCATCATCATCATCATCGGCTGCTTTTGCTGACAAATCCATGCCACGCACATGACATTCTGAAACCACAACAAAATGTCACTCGACCGACCACCTGCAAGCTTCAACAGTTGAAAAGCAAATGTCTGCTAAAACTGTTGCTAAACTGTTGCTACACCAACCTTGTGTCTATCTGATATGATTCTCCAAAAGCAAGCTCCGCTCGCTGGCCCGCATCAACATTTTTATCAAAGAATGACAAAATGTGCCTACGTAACAGAAGATGCTATCCATGGTTTAATGATGCTGGTTGGTTGACATAAAGGGATCCCAGCCTGTGAAGTCCTGCACAATGGATTCTTAAAAGTTAGCTCACTGCAAACCTGGTCTCATATGGACCAAATGCAGGAACATTGGCAGCTGAAACAAAACTGAAACTTAAACTGCTCCAAGACTGAAAGGTAAAGGTAAAGGTCGGCAATTTGTATAGGGGATCGTCGCAAACACGCCTTTAATGTGCTTTCGTCACTAACCAAAGCCGCCTGCCGCAAGGCCATCGTGTGCAGCCTGCAGACACAGGCTGGCGCAGCGGCCGGCTAGGCAACCCCAGTCAGCTGTACTAAGGTCCCCACCTTCCGTAACCCATGTGAGACTAGTAATGGCAACTGACAAACTAAACTCAATTAGCACAATCAGGTAAAGAAAGGTAAATGCTTCCTTTAAAATATCCCTGCATCTTAAGTAAAATCCAAAACGTTGTCAATAGCATTAAGACACTCCACCTCTGAGGAGAAAGGTGAGTTAAAATTATAGTCATGAGAAAACAGTTGAGCTAACCAATGATATCAGCAACAGTGACACCAAGCGAACGCGGTGAATCATACGGATGCACGGTGCGATCGTTGATGAACATTATGATGTCTTCTTCATCGACACCTTCACTCTCTGCCACAAAATTCATCACATTGGCGAACCGATCGGTCTACATAGCAAACACACCGTCGTGTATGCTCAATGAACAAACTATTTCAGCAATGAACACATTTCCCCCCTCCACACTGCATACACAAGTTACTAAACCATTTTCCTGCACCAGCCAAAGTCCAAGAGATGCAAAAGAAAACAGCAAAACCTGAAAACAGCCTCTCTTATTTTCTGCTTTGCAGTTATATGCAGCTGCATCCGTGATACTCACTTCAGCCAGAATTTAACAGTATTTTTTGTGATCATGCATTTTTTCTTTTCCGTAAAAAGTCTAACGCATAGTTTAAGGATACATTACTGCCAATAAAAACTCACTTATGACACTCATCTGGTTGACGGACAGAGTGTCAGTGGGCACTGCATTCAGCTGAGAAAAATCAAACGTTCTAGACATTTCAGCACATCAGCTTTATCTTAATTGTCATCCATCAACTTTCAGTCTGATTCTGAAACGATGTAATTAGTCACTTCAAGCATCAACAACCCTGCCAAGTGGGTAATAGAAAGTGCAAAATTTAATACGACTTACACCTGTATTCCCAAAGCTGCCAGCCAGTATACATCTCCACACATGTGTGTGTTCTCTAAATGTTGCCAGTTAACAACATTAACATGCAAAGATGTCACCATGCCATGTGAAAGCATGTACACGACCACCAGTGTCTAGTGCCCACTACACACAAACATACCTGTACATTGGCCTTGGGCTTGGTCTCAAAAATGCCAGCCTCAAATCCATCCCTGCATGTATGCGGCCATCCATCTGGTGTCCACGGCACACGAGTGTACCTGCCCACTACAGACAGCCTAAGACAAACGAACGGACAGATGAGCAAGACTCATTATGTAGCCTGTTAGTACAGCCGAGTAATAAAATGTGTCGTCAACTAACTGGCTTCATGCTACGTCGAATGATGCCGGTGCGGGTGTGAAACTTGATGTCGGTCGTTCGGTCTTTGCTCGGTGACCTCTGACCGTTTGATAGCTCCTCATCAATGATCACGACATCATCATCGTCAGCACTGCTGTCCAGGTACTTCTGCACTTTCTGCAATCTCCTGCAGCAAACACAGTTTACAGATCATGACGGACATACAAGCTGCATGCTATATAAAGTTTCACTCCAAAAGCAAAACCCAAGAACTTATTTGTGTGTCACTGCCAGAGTTTTACATCCCACTCAACACATTATAAGTCATAACAAAAATCCGAAAAAGATATTACTCAGCAGCACATTGACACATAATCAATGCAATGTGTGTAAATCACTGCTTTATGATTTTAACTGTTTTCGATGTGATAGTGCTCAAGTGTCATAGCAAGCATGCAGTTTTGTATATTTATATTTAAACAGTGACATTTCATATAGACATAACACAAAAAGTGTCAAACGAATAGCTTGAATAAAATGACAATGCTATAAGTATAACACGGCCTGATGTGCAAGTCACATATTGACTCATGCACAGCATACAGATTTCAAATTCTAAGCATAAGCTAGAGTCAAAATCAACCTGCAGTCCGTGACCTTTTTGGTGTCTGTGCAATCTTACAAAACACTGGGTTTTTTTACTTTACTAAAGTGAGCAATGACAGCAAATGATTTAAACTGGTACCCAGATCATACGTACCAGACTTTACTATAACGATTTTGTTAATAATCAGTTACACACATCCACATGGTAAAGTTGTAGCACATGCAATTAACATCATTTTAATCTTTGAAATCTCTTCATCCATTCTGTGCTGGTGTAATGCTTGGCAGGCTCATCAGGCTACATCAAGGCACACAGCACACGTTTTGAAGCTGATTGGCATAAATTTGAGCTCATTCAGCCATCGTTTTAAACACGCTATTTGCAAATTTAGTTCCTTGTGCCAAAAATACATAACCTAAGAACGCTAGCACACAATCGATGCAAATGGCACAGTGCCGAAAAACGCCACGCTGTAGGTGAAGACGCATCAGCAGACAAAAACTGTATATGTACGAACAAATGCTCCATACTAATAAAAAGTTAAAGTTTCTGACAACAAAAACTTCACAGAAAACCCAGGTATATATCTGTTCGTGCATCTGTACATGGCACAATGTGCTGGCATGTTTTGTTTTTGCTATATTGAAATAATTCAGCTGAGAGGTGCAGACTGCGCCAGCTGAGTGAGTTTCACCTACAATCGCTACCGGGTGTCGATATGCTGCCGAAAATATTAGAACTGTGCCGTTTAGCAGGTTATTTATAAGTGGCATATTGTCCACTTTTAAGCAAATGTTAGAGCTTTGCAGATAATCAAGAACTCGATAGAGATACTTACGTGACTGCTGTGCGAACAGCTCGTTTTAGTCCTTTGCGAGGCTTCTTCTCAGTAGACTTTGGTGTCGGTGGTGGAGTTGGATCTCTCAGCTCCAGTGGCGAATCTTCCGAGACAGAAAGCTGCTGCATTAAATCTGTCTGCCTACAATGTTACACTATAACGCATGTAGTCAAAATTACAATCTTCCCTGCATGTAAATATTTACTGTGGTCAACATGGATCAGAAAATAACCAACTGTCTCTAACAGTGGACAATGTCAGTGAGTGCTAAACATACAATCTGTGATAATACTGAATATGTATATTATAAACAAACAACAAATATTAATAACTCGGTATGCTACAGCTTCTTTTTGTTTCCATCATGCTTATTTTTTCCACACTGATTCGGTTAAGCAAAGGTCTGAAATAACTTTATATCACGATTAAAACCAAAATGCTTTCCTGTTGCCCACACAAAACCATTAAAGGACCAGAGACATGACAAATATTGTAATTTAAGCAAACATATTCATTTAACTCAATAACAAGATAATTCATCTTACGACTCGGTGGCTGTTCTTTTCCGAGGTGAAGACAGTGACTCTACAGAGCTCTTTGCGTCGTCAATCTTTCGTTTCCTGGCTGCAAGATAAACACAGCCAATGGCCACACATCTGAAACAAGTATAACAATACAGATTTACAAAAAAAATCAATTTTTTACTTTATCTGTAAGCAAGTTTCTCCAGAAAATACAAGTACCCATTGTTATAGCTTTAGACCAAAGATGAACAAGTTTTACCCAAGTATATGTGTACCATTTTTAGAACTGTACCAAACAAAATGTAAACTATATAACAAATGCCATAATCAGAAAAAATTATTTCAAGCATATCAACATTCTTCATAAACAGTGCTAAATGAAACACACGATAAACATCCTATTAATGCAAGCAACCTGGGCTCATAGTGGAAGAAGACGAATGGGCAAATGACATGAGTGGCATTGACTTGAAGACTTCTTCGACTCTGCGTGAATACACCTGACATGTTTCACTGTCAATAGTGCTAGTGGCTGCATCCTCCGCATGATCAACAGACTTCAGCCGAGCCGCCAAACCACGAACTGTCGGCCGGTGAGTTCGTTGACGTTGAGTCTCCATTCACAGTGCAACAGTGCCAGTGTGTGCCAAAAACAGCAGCAAATAAACTGTTAAAACACATCACATTAGATAGTAACAGCAAAAAAAGCTAAACTAAAATTTTGCTAACGTAAAAAAAGCTGAAATTCCAGTTGAATCTACCTACTAGTATGTCCTTTCATAAGTCATAACTAGCACTAAAAGTTGCCACTAAAAAATGCACACCTTTTGACATCTGACGGTCAGCGCACTGTCACAAAAGTTCCCCACAAGAAAGTCCGAAATAGCGATTCAAGGGCTAGACTTAGGGTTTGGATTTGAACAGAGAACATTTGCAACAGACCCAATAATCTAAAATTATTATGCAAAAGTGCACATCACTGCTATGCCCAGCCTGCAAAGTCTCACGCATCTCGTGTGTGTCTCACACATTTTCAGTTAACTCATGCTACACGCTTCTCTGCCTGCTGAAATTTTATCTCATTTTATTTTTCTGCCTGTTACACATAATTTGTATGCCAGTGACGAAAAATTGTTTTCAATATTCGCAACCTTGGAGCACGAAACGCACAAAAATGCCTTGGTGGCTGGGGGTCCCCTCAAACCCAACTCAGAGAGCTAAATTACAGTGTTCCCTAGAGTTCTGGATTTGGGGGAAAAGACAACAAAAAGAGAAAAAAGGGAAAAAACAAACAAAGAAAAAAAGAAAAAGAAAGAAATAACGTAAGGGAGGAAAAAATCAACAATCCCGTCTGTCAGGTCCGTCATGTTTCAGTTTGAAAAAGTGAAAAGTGAAGAGCGCTAATGGCACAGCTCCGATTATCGACAACATGCAGTGAGATTCGTTAATTTTATTCATCGCTACTAAGCATTCACAAATCCAAACACACCAAAAATCAAAATACGCTTGTGTTAGAGAAAACGTAAGTTAAAAACAACTAAATTCGTAACAACACAACATAACTTCAACTTTATCAAGACGTAAATTGTAAACAATCACTACATAGAATATTTAAATTAGTGGTGTGCAAAAAGTAACCAATTGTTAACAGTTAACGACCGGTAGCAGATAAGAAAGATTCCGCGGTTTCGGAAGTAACAGTTCCAAAAGTAATCATTAACACTACCGGTTCTAGACGAGTCAGTGACAACGTGTTCAGCAACCGCTGATTTCGTTTAGTCTTATTTAGTGTTTTTACAAAGTTGCTGTTGTGGCCACTGGCCACGGCTTGCAAAGTATAGCCATTATCTGCTATTCGCCGCGACTGCCCGTGATACGCATATAGCCACCTGCAGCCTGCTGTGACTAAGACTCTGCAGCTCGGCTGAAAAGTAACAGATACCGAGTAGCAGATAAGAAGTAACAGTTAATGGCCCAAAAGTAGCAGTTTGGAACTGTTACCGAAAAGTAACAGTTCTGCACACCACTAATTTAAATGTCGTTTGATTTGATTAGTGATGACTCGACATTCAATTTGGATGTGATATCGATACCGTTAGTTTTCGATACAGTATTTTTTAAAATGCATAGTGATGCATTCAGATCGCCGATCTGAGAATTTTGGATAAAAAAATGATACCTTTAAATCGGCGATCTAAAAGTGTGCAAAAATTGATACTTTCAGATCGGTGCTCGTACTGCCACAGACACATGCCATCAAGGCAGCTGGCTTACTGACGACCTCAATCCCTACAGCATATCACGGGTTACGTGCAGTCAGCCAAATTTACAGACTCGGATCAGTTGACTCCTATACATAACTAATGTTACACCCTTAATATGGGTGTTAATCTATCATCATGTAACTCTATCAAATACACTAACCATAACCCTAAACCTAAGCCAAACCCTAACCATAAACATTAACCATAGCCCTAACCCTAATAAAATAATAATTAATCCTACGGCATTATGTACAGCACTAGTGACCCCTTGCAAATCTGCTTGCACAGGCTCAGTGACACATTCAGATCGGTGATCTGACAATCTTGGACAAAAATTGATTGATACCTTCAGATCAGTGATCTAGAAGGTGTATAAAAATTGATAGATTTAGATTGCCGATCTGAATGTATAATTATCGTTATAAAATATCGTGATATTGATATTAATTAAGGGATAAATTTGTAAATTTTACAACTTAGAAACAAGACTTGAACATTGAGCAAGGCAGTTTATTTTACATAGATAGAAAAAATGTGTCAGTAACCATAATAACTATAGATTTTCTTGTCCTTAAATTATGACACTATAGCCGCGTTTTTGATGCTGAAAGCGTTCGTGTTTGGTCATAGATAAATATATTAAAAATACGTTAATTTATGCATGACGACCAAATATTTTTTATAATTTGAGCTTATCTAGCTCCTACCATCCAATGGTTGCAATCAGAACTCAAGTAATATGGTAGGTTTAACAGGTTAAACCTGCTGTATATAACTTAAGTCCCAATCAAATGGTGCTGATCTTGCAAAGATCAATGCAGCAAAAGTTCGAACACATCTCAACAGTTCTACTGAACTAAAGTTGACGCTTAACCACTCATCTACACCTGTTCCTTGTACGGCAGACACTGAAATCCATTCACACGCAATGCATACTGAAAAACATGCAGTGCATTGCATATAAAAAATATACAATTACAGAACAAACTCTCACTGTTGTGTCAAAAATATAACAATTCGCACATTCCGCAGCAAAAATTATCAACACACAAGTGACACAACCCTACTCATAATCACGTATCACTTTAAAGGCGGTGGACTGGAGGTCGACTCGGGACGGGTAAATAACGCGCAGTCCTCCGAGATTGTCGATGACCTTCACCTGCTGAAGAACAAGCACCTGCTCTGAAGTCAACCCCGGCCCGATGCACTCGTCAGCATCCTCGTCATCATGTGCTGCAGCCTGGTATGCAGCAACTGTATCAACATCCTCATCACCAGCAGCAGCAGCAGCAGCAGCGGAGCTAGTGGTTGACTGGACGTTATCTGTCGGGAGCTCAGATGGAAGGTCAGCCAGTCCCAGTCCCATCTCCAGCACATGCTGCAGCAGCTGCTCCATCACTTTCTTACACACCTCCAGGCTCACCGAGCTCGTCACCTCTACCAGAACGTGTCGAGTGCTCTTCGTCACCTGATGAAATGTCCACACACACATCAGTAAGTAAGTCAATTTATCTGCAGCACACAGCGTCGCACTGTTGGCAAGTTGTGCATGTCACGAGGTGGGGGCTGTAAAATGGTCGAAAAGCTACGCCATAAGCCACCTTATGATAAAGTTCTGAGTTGGAGACAAAAACAGCATATGATGCAACATAGTGTTAATCCTTAATCAATATCAATTTCAGGGAAAATACAGCACAACACCACTGGGAATAATGTATTTTGACTGAAGAAATGGCCACAAGTCTGAAAGAAGCGCAGTGCAAACGGTGGTGGCCGGTCGATTCATCACAGGTTGATTCGACACGGTCAGTTCCTCACGTGAAACCGTTCATCACTAGGTCAATTCAACACCGGTTGATTCGTCACAAATACCATTATACACTGTGTTTCAAAAAAACTGGCACCCTTTTTATTTCTTTCATAATTCACTCAAATGATGATCAATTTACACAAAATTTTTACCAGATGTAGCAGAAGAAATGCTTATTCAAAATATATGGACAAAATATGGCTGTTAGTTAAATATTCTTTGCTAGTTGTGATGTAATGATGACGTCATAGCGTGGCGCGAGTACAAACTGGTTTGTCACAACCGGTGCTGTAAGTTGCTGAATAGCTGCCCTGCATCGATGGTGAACTTTATCTGGGTCGCTGATGACATTAAACTGTTGAAGTT
>Ga0209367_1006810_pt1 | contig 15777 bp, 12 predicted proteins | sample WorMetLIZISLAND2_FD_187412 | JGI IMG/M metagenome (GOLD analysis project Ga0209367, IMG submission 187412) | Marine gutless worms symbiont microbial communities from Max Planck institute for Marine Microbiology, Germany - Olavius geniculatus... ... | reverse complement strand
TACCGCCCTAAAGCGCATTTATCGGAAGACCATATTTCGGCCTTTAGAGGGTGCTGCGCTCCGAAATTTTTACACGCGCTAGAGAATCACCAAGTCATACTAGCGCATTCCCCATCGGGGACGGGGCCCGACGATAAGTTTCAGAGATATTTGCGTTTAAACTCGAAAGTTGTCGTAAATCGCACCGATTTTTGAACGTTTTTTGCCCTCCCAAATTTTAAGGGGGTGGTGCCTCCAAAATTTGTACACCGATTGGCGTATGCCAATGCATTTGAGTTCGGGCCACGTGACTTTGATGCCGGAAAAATTCTCCCCCTTTTTTACTCTCTCTTCTAATTTACCCAATCGGACTTGGGGCGCCAAGCGGACTCACGTTGGGCTTTGCCCCAAATTTTTATTTTTTTTATTTTTTATTTATTTTTTTTCCACTCGCAAAATCTCCAAGATGCGTGGCCGACCGGCGTAAAATTTTGCACAGTGGTCAACACTAGGCGCTATTTTATAATGCCGATCCAAAATTTTGGGTAACCCACCCAAAAAAATTTCAGGGACCAAAAACATGCAAAATTTGGCCCGATTTCGGACGACTTCGAAGTTCGGCGGCAAAAATCTTCGAAACGGATAAAGATATTCCAAATCGGATAGTCATTCCGTGTATGATGATTTCTCTTGCGTTAGCCGAAATAAGTACGGTGAAGTTTGATCCAGTGACCTTGGAGATTTAGATGTGAAATCGTACCCTTTAAATCGCATTATTCGGAAGACCATATTTTGGCCCTTAAAGGGTGCTGCGTCCCCAAATTTTTACACGCGCTAGAGAATCACCAATTCTTACTAGTAAACTTTCTACTGGGGACGGAAATTGCCCTTACAACTTTTTTTTAAAATGAGTCAAACATTGGTTTAAAATGCAATAAAAGAGCGCTTATAACTTTGAAGTTAAAAAGTGTAGCCTGACAAAACTTTGGCGCGTGACGCGGCTTTAGGTTGGGGTGTTAACGCAAGTACGAAATTTGGAGGCACCGCCCCCTTAAAATTTGGGATGGCAAAAAACGTCCAAAATTCAGTACGTTTTACGACAACTTTCAAGTTTGACCGCAAATATTTCTAAAACAGATGAAGATAGCGAAAGAATCTAAACGGCGTTGACGGGAAGGATTTTTTGGACGTTGAACAAAATAAAACTTGTAAAATTCCGTCCACTACTAACAAAGTTATAAGCGCTCATTTTGACCTACCCTAAGTCGCATTTTTTGGAAGACCATATTTTGGCCCCTAGCAAGTGCTGCGCTTCCAAATTTTTACACGCGCTAGAGAATGACCAAGTTTAACTAGCGCACCCTTCATCGAGGGCATGGGCCCCATTACAACGTTTTTCAAAGGGGAGTCAACAATTGGCTTAAAATACAATAAAGGAGCGCTTATAACTTTAAAGTTAAGGGGTGTAGCCTGACGAAACTTTGGCATTTGACGCGCCTTCAGGTTATAGTGTTAACGCAAGTACGAAGTTTGAGGGCACCGCCCCTTAAAATTTGGGAGGGCAAAAAACGTCCAAAATTTAGTACGTTTTACGACAGCGTTCGAGTTTGACCGCAAATGTCTCTGGAACAGATAAAAATAGCGACAAAATCTAAACGGCGTTGACGAAAAGGATCTTTTCGGCGTTGAACAAAAAAAGAATTGTGAAATTCGGTTTACTACGAACAAAGTTATATGCGCTCACGTTGACCTACCTTAAGTCGACAATGCGCGTTCGGCGTATGTCAATGCATTTGAGTTCGGGGCACGTGATTTTTATGCCAGGAAAATTTTACGCCCCCCTCTTAATTTCCCCCAATCGGACATAGGGCGCTGGGCGGACTCACGTTAAGCTTTGCACTAAATTTCTAGTTTTTTTTTCACTCGCGAAATCCTCCGAGATGCGTGGGCCGACCGGCGTGAAATTTTGCAGGATGGTCAGTACTAGGCCGAATTTTATAATGCTGGTCCTAAAACATGGGAGTGCACCCCAAAAAATTTTCAGGGGCCAAAAACATGCAAAATTAAGCCCCATTTCTGACGACTTTAAAGTTAGGCGGCGAATATCTCCGAAACAGATGAAGATGTTTAAAATGGGATAGTCATTCCGTCTATCGCGATTTATTCTGCGTTAGGCGAAACAAATCCGGTAAAGTTTGATCCAGTGATTTTGGAGATTTAGATGTGAAATCGTATCCCCTTAAAACGCAATTTTTGGAAGACCATATTTTGGCCTTTAGAGAATGCTGCGCCTGCAAATTTTTACACGGGCTAAAAAATCACCAAGTCTTACTAGCGCTTTCTTCACCGAAAGCGGGGGCTTTCTTTACAATTTTTTTTCAAAGGAAAGTCAAAAATTGGCTTAAAATGCAATAAAGGAACGCTTATAACTTTGGAGCTAGGGGTGTAGTAGCCCGACGAAACTTTGGCACTTGACGCGGTTTTAGGTTGGGGTGTTAACGCAAATACGAAATTTGGGGGCACTTAAAATTTGGTAGAGCAAAAAACGTTCAAACTTTAGTACGTTTTACAACAACTTTGGAGTTTGACCGCGAATATCTCTAAAACCAATAAAGATAGCGACATAATCTAAATGGCGTTGACGAGAAGGATCCTTTGGGCGTTGAACAAAAAAAATGTGAAATTCTGTCTACTACGAACAAAGTTATGGCGCTCATTTTGACCTACTCTAAATCGCATTTTTCGGAAAACCATATTTCGGCCGCTAGGGGGTGATGCGCCCCCAAATTTTTACACCCGCTAGAAAATTATTAAGTCTTACTATCGCAGCCTCCATAGGAAACGGGGCCCTCCTTACAACTTTTTTCAAAAGGTGGTCAAAAATTAGCTTAAAATGCAATAAAGAAGCGTTTATAACTTCGGAGTTAGGGGGTTTAGCCTGACGAATCTTCGTGACTCAACGCGGCTCTAGGTTGGGGTGTTAAAGCAAATACAATTTTTGCGGGCAACGTTTTCCTTAAAATTTGGGAGGGCAAAAAAACGTTTAAAAATCGGTGCGATTTACGACAACTTAAGAGTTTGAGCGCAAATATCTCAGGACCCGATGAAGGTAGCGACAAAATCTAAACGGCGTTGACGAGTACCATTCTTTCGGCGTTGAAGGAAAAAAATTTTGTAAAATTCCGTCTACCACGACTAAAGTTATAAGCGCTCATGTTGAACTACCCTAAGTCGATAAAGCACCCCAAAAAAATTTTAGGGGCCAAAAACATTCAAAATTTGGCCCGATTTCGGACGACTTCAAAGTTCGGCGGCGAATATGTTTAAAAGGGATAAAGATATTCAAAATCGGATAGTCCATAGGCCGAGTTTTATAATGCTGGTTCAAAATTTCGGGATGCTTACCCCAAAAACATGAAAAATTTGGCTTGATTTTGGACTACTTTAAAGTTTGGCGTCAAATATCTCTAAAACAATGAAGATATTTAAAATCGGATTTTTATTTTGTTTACAGCGATTCCTCCTGCGTTAGGCGAAACAAATCCGGTAAAGTTCGGTCCAGTGCACTTGGAGATTTAGATGTGTAATCGTACCTACCTAAAGCGCATTTTTCAAAAGAACATATTTTGGTTCCTAGGGGGTCCTGCGCCCTTAAATTTTTACACGCGCTAGAGAATAACCAAGTTTTATTAGCGCACTTCCCAACGAAGACGGAAGCTTTTCATACAATTTTTTTCAAAGGGGGGTCAATAATTGGCTTAAAATGCAATAAAGTACCGCTTATAACTTTGGAGTTAGGGGGTGTAGCCCCACAAAACTTTGGCACTTGACGTGTCTCTATGTTGCGGTTTTAACGCAAGTACAAATTTTGGGGGCACCGCCCGCTTAAAATTTGGGAGGGCAAAAAAACGCTCAAAAATTGGTGCGATTTACGATAACTTTCGAGTTTGAGCGCAAATATCTCTGAAACCGATGAAGATAACAACATTACCTAAACGGCGTTAACAAGAGCGATTTTTTCGGCGTTGAAAAAAAATTTGTAAAATTTCGTTCACTACAAACAAAGTTATAAGCGCTAATGTTGACCTACCCTAAGTCGCATTTTTCGGAAGACCATATTTCGGCCCTTAGGGGGTGTTGCGTTCCCATATTTTTACACGCGCTAGAAAATGACCAAGTTTTACTAGCGCATTGTTCACCGGGGACGGGGGTTTGCTTACAACTTTTTTCAAAATGAAGTCAAAAATTGGCTTAAATTGCAATAAATGAGCTTTTATAATTTCGGAGTTAGGAGATGTAACCGAACGAAACTTTGAAACTAAACGTGTCTCTATGTTTAATGTTAACGCAAGTACGAAATTTCGTGGCACCGCCCCCCCCTTAAAATTTGGGAGGCAAAAAACGTGCAAAAATCGGTGCGATTTGCGACAACTTTTGAGTTTGAGCGCACATATCTCTGAAACCGATAAAGATAGCGACAAAAAGTAAACGGCGTTGACGAGAAAGATTATTTGGGCGTTGAAAAAAAAACTTTTGTGAAATTTGGTCTACTATAAACTAAGTTATAAGCGCTCATGTTGACTTACCCTAAGTCGACAATGCGCGTTCGGCGTATACCAATGCATTTAAGTTTGGGCCACGTGACTTTGATGCTGGGGAAATTTTACCCCTTTTTTCTAATTTTTCCCAATCAGACTTAGAGCGCCGGGCGGACTCACGTTGGGCTTTGCCCCAAATTTCTAGTTTATTTTTTTTCCTACCCTCCCTTTTTTACCTTTTTTTGTTTTTACCTTCTGACTCAGTCAAGCGTACCCAAACTTATCACCCCAACCAATGTCCACTGCAACTTTATACAGCCTAATATAGCAATTTAGTAATTATCTCTATATGGTGCTATGCACGTAACTGCCATGCATTTCTCGCCCCACTGCAACCTATAACAGTAAAGTACCAGCGCAAAACACCTTGCACAGTAAACTCATTTTCCGTCTCGACGTGGCCTATGCACTGATCGTTTTCATCAGCCTTCACCGCCAGCTGTGATAAGTTTTAAAAACAAATTATAGTGCTGTGAGCCGACGCTGCCATGCATTTGTCACCACTGCCCGTTAATTTTCTAAAAGGGGCGTATTTAGGGTCACGAGACTTGTGCCTTTTAACTTTTTAATTTAAATATTTCTACTATTTTGCGTTCATACAAGCGTCATGAGGGATTGCCTGGCGTGTTCTGACAACGTAAAGGCTTAACGACAATTAGGCTACATACAGCCTATTGCATGCCTGCGTTAATTTGCTTATTTAGACTGCTTTGTGTCATACACGATGCGACGATTTCTATATACATAGTGTTTCATAAAAAAAAATCTTTTTTGTTTTTTAAAAAAAATTACTTAAATAATGAGCAATTTGCATCAAATAATTACCAGTAGTAGCTGAATAAATACTAGTTCAAAATGTTCTAACAAAACATGGCAGTTAATTAAATATTTTTTGTTAGTCGTAATGTAACGCTGACATTATAATGTGTCACGGGTACAAACAGGCTAATCCCAATTGGTGCTGCCAGTTGCTACATTGCATCAACGGTAAAAATCTGGCTCGTTAGTGTCAAATATTTAAAGTTTTACAGTTGCAGCCACAAAAAACATGAAAAGCGATCGAATTTACGTGTTTGTGTTGATAGTTAGTCTTTCACATGAGTAGGTATGAATTGTGCTTAACATATCACAGCGGGGGGTCTGTTAACGAGTTTGACAGGTGCCCCGCCCACTTTCGGTACACTTTGGTATTTTTAGATGTATCCGTCTATAGTGCGCCTTGGTAACCCTAACCCTAAATTGCATTATAGCAGAACATTTAAGATTAAAGTAAGCCTCGTATTGGCTGTTCTCTTAACTGTAGTTTTCAATATTAATTAGTTATGCTAATTAACCTACTTAAATGACTAATTTAATTATTTTTTTAATTTACAGTAACATCCTTTTTGTTGGCGTTCATACATACACCAAGCACGTTGTCTGTCCCTTTTAATTTTGCTTGTAAATATTTTATAAATTATGTTAATAATTGTATTTTAATAAATAATTTAGCTATTTGTCTAATTTACTTTAGAATCTGTTTACCACAAAGTCTTATTTAATGGCGCACATTGTATAAACCCATTACGTTTTTACAACTAACGTTTTACATTAGTAGTTCTCTAATCAGTACAGCACAACACCAGCGATGGCTGACGAAGGCTATTAGTATACAAATATTATTATATATAGCTGTTAACTAGATGTATTTTATTTATTTAGGTACAAGGTGTACTATTACACGTTACAATTATATTCATTAATTTTTATATTAGTTTTAATTTGTGTTTTTACAGTCCTAACATAGTTACATCAACACACATCTAGACACGCCATTCCTGCGCAATGTATCAGACTTGCAGGTGCTCAGCAGGGAGTACTTCCATTTTTAATAACTGCTTTCACTCTAGTCGTGACGCATTCAAAACAGCGTTATTTTTTATATTTAAATATTACATATTATAACTATCTGTGAGGTTGTCTTGTTGGGTTCAGTCTACCACTAAACTTAATTTAGAGTTAACCTAGGCATAATGCAAAAGTAACTGGACACAAAATTGAAAATAAAACCATGAGGAAATTTAATAAGGAGAATATTTAAAGCGTGCAAATTATCACATAAGTACAATGCTAATAAACGAAATAAGAACAAGAATACAAATTAACAGTAAAACAATCAAGCAGTCGCAGTTGCTAATCAAAATACCTCAATCAATCATCAGACTGTTTAGATTCACCGGTTAAACATGTGTATATCTGTTATCACATCAACCTATGTAAAGTCAAATATAAATTTACGAAAAGTTTAATAAAACAACTATTTCGCGACTAACAACCATAAACAATACACACATAACTAAGCCACACATACAGGGCTTAATATCAAGATCTGTGCAGAGTCTATGAGCTCGCACAGAAATCTCCTCCCCTCGATATACCACTCTAGGGTCTATACGAGCACCTTATTACCAACGCTACTCTAGGGATCTACACAGATCTCCCAGTCTAAACAACTTTACATTTAGGGTCTACACAAGCACCCTATTACTATCACGAAAGCCATAACACGGCCATACCACCTTGGCATTTACACATGCCATATACAGCAGACCATTCTTTTTAGCATCAAACCAACTACTGTTTTCAAACAGCTCGTTTTGCGCCCACTCTGTACGACAATTTAATTATAGCTTGGTTTCGTCATCGCTAACCAATAATAATACAGTTATTTAATTCACGTCATAAATGAGGCGGGGCTAGGTCTACAGCTCGACTTCCGACTGGTAATCACTTATGGTCTGATGTCCGCCAGTATAATACAGGTAAAGAAAATACCATCACATAACGTAAGCCGTATTACTATAACTGCTACAGAACAACTCCTAGCCACACAAAGACAGATACAGCATCACAGCGATATGCAGACACATTGATAGACGAACTCAGGCAACGCTAAGACAGAGATGTTACAAACAACGACAGGCAAATAAGTCGACAAATAAATACAGAGCCGTGGCGAACAAACAGCAAAAAAACAAATAGCAAGCCTTATCTGACGCGAAAATAAATCGTCGACTTGTTCTCTCACAAGTGACATACACACATCGACCGTCGAGTTGACTAAAGCCAACGCCGCCTGATACCTCCCCTCTTGGGGAAAAGTACAAAATGGAAACAAAATTAAACCCATTTTATTTTTTACCTAGAATTACACATATAATGCACAAATTATTACAGGTACACGAAAATAAATTTAACACCCTGATATATACAAAATAATACGACAAATGTAACAATCACATATAATTGTTACAACTAACTATAATGTAACTAGTTGAATATACGTCCATGACATTCTCTAATTATACACAAATAATTAAATAAGCAATATTGCAGTGCAATACATATATGGTGCAGCATAATAAATATAGTACACACTACGGTTTACACAGAAATTTCACCTCATTGACGTGACAGCAAATCTGCTACTACATTGTGTAACCCCTTTTTGTAGTAAAACTTTAAATTAAACTCTTGGAGGGCCAGAGACCACCGAAGTAATTTGGCATTTTTGGGAACACACTCCCAAATGATTGCAATGGAACGGAACCTGTTCTAAGCCCAGGGCATAGGCATTAGGGCATAGGTTTTCTGCTCAATAGTAGACCAGCCCATCTAAGTGTCTCTTAATTCTTGCCTAGCAAAGGCCAAGGGTTGATCAACATCCTGCTCATCGAGTTGTCCCAGAGTGGCTCCCACGGCCCTCCCACTAGCATCGGAATGCAGACGAAATGGTGTCTTAATGGTGGCGATTCGCAACACTTGTGTGAACGAAAGTTCGGCCTTCAAGCAATCGTAAGCCTGTTGGAAATGCCCGGACCAGCGAGATGTAATCACATTAGGTACACCCTATTTTGTCAGTTTCGTGAGAGGCATGGTAATGGCTGAGAAATGAGGGATATATTCCCTGTAGTAGCCAAAAGCTCCTAACAAAGCTCTCAGCTCCTTTTTGGTGCGGGGCACCTCAATTTTGGCCAAACCCTGCAAACGTTGCGGATCGGGTCGATGGTTTTCCGATTCAAGCAGTCGTTCCACAAATTTAACTTTGGGCTTGCCGAATTCGTACTTGGCCAAATTCAGTGTTATGCCGGCCACGCTCACAATGCTCAAAAATCGACGGATGTAATACAAATGGATCTTTCAATCTTGCGAGCCCACCCCAATATTATCTGCACACGAGTCAGCAAAATCATGAATCGATCGCAGCATAGATCGAACAGCGCGGACAAATGTTGCTCCAGCGTTCTTGAGACCGAATGGCATCCGAAGCCATTCGTAGAGACCGTTGTGGGTTACGAATGCAGTCAACCAGCGGTGTGTTTTCGCCAGCAAGATCTGCCAGTAACCAGAACGTGCATCGAATGTACTGATAAACTGTTTTTTGCCGATGCTGCGCAACGGCCGCCGGGCTGGCTTGCTGTCTGATCACCGGCTAGTCACGGCCAACCTCACTATACGCTGTCCGAAAGCAAACGTCGCGTACGACTGGCGGAAACTGCGCGACATCACCACCGGGCAGTTCGAGGCAGCACTGCGTCAGTCTGAACTGTTCTCGACACCAGCCACTACCACTGACGCGTTCACCGATCAGCTCACTCGTGTCGTCACTCGCCAACTTGACGCAATCGCGCCAATTCGTCACAGTTCTCGGCGTCCACCGAAACCCATCTCCTAGTGGCTGTCGACTAAGGCTGTGGCGGCTAAGAGGAAACGGCGTCGTCGGCTGCCTAATCGTGACGACCGCGATCGGCTGAAGTATCGACGGGCTTGCAGATCAGCCAATAAGCTGATCAACATGTCCCGTCGAGACTATTTCAAAAAGAGGCTTTTGGACTGTGATACTCAGTCGCATAGCAAGCGGTGGCGTATAGTCAACGAACTACTACATTCCCGTTCTACAGATAAAACGAGAACTAATGATGAAAATAAACAGCTGTGTTTTACTTTCGCCAAATTTTTCGTTTTTAAAATTGTTCAGCTCAAGTCTCAAATTTTACTCAAACTTGCTTCTTTATCACACATTCCTTCTTTTCCTGATCCGCCAAATACTGGTCTGCCTTTCGACAATCTGCCCGCTGTTACTCATGCTGAAGATATTAACTTTTGTTCCACCTAAGTCTTTTGCTGATCTTATTCTTCCTTCTTTTATTAAATTTTGTCTTGGCGTTTTTTCTAAACTTATTTCTGTTTTTGCTAATTTTTCTTTTTTTGAAAGCTGTTTTTCTACTTTGTTTAAAAATGCCGTGGTTGTTTCATTACTCAAAATACCTAGTCTAAATAAATCTCTTCCGTCTAGTTACCGTCTTATTTCCAACCTTAATTACATCTCAAAAATACTCGAACGTTTTTTTCTTACAGGTATTTAGTCGCATGTTTTTAGTTCACCTAATTTCAATCGACATCAATTTGCATACCGGCGTAATTACTTTACTGAAACTGCACTTTTGTCCATTACCAATGACTTTTTTCAGTCTTTTAACACTGGTACGTCCACACTATATCCTTATATCCTTATCTTATATCCTTATATCCTTATATCCTTAGACCTCAGTGCAGATTTGATACCATAAACCATTCTATTCTGCTCAGTCGTCTTTACACTAGTTTCGGACTCACTGGCACCATTTATTCTTGGCTGAAGTCATACCTTACTGATCGCTATCAGTCTGTTCACATTAGTCAACACTCATTTACACCCACTCTATGTACTTCTGGTGTTCCCAGGGTTCCGTCCTGGGGCCAGTACTGTTCACTATATTTACTTCACCGGTCTCTAACATCGCCAGTTTACACAATGTTTATCAGCATCAATATGCTGATGACACACAGCTTTTTATATTTTTATTCCCCACTTATTTTTCAGCTAAAATTTCCAATCTTACTGGTTGCTTATCTGCATTAAATTTTTGGTTTTGTATAAATGGCTTGGCATTAAATCCAGATAAATCTAATGCAATCGTTCTTGGGACTCGACAGCGTTCTGCTAGTTATTCTAGTTTTACCACTGTCGAAGGCGCCGGCTCAGATATTTTACTGTCAGACCACATCAAAGTACTTGGTGTAACTCTGGACAAACATTTGACATTTAACGACAATGTCAACTCAGCCTCGAGGTCGGCATTCTACCACATCCGAGCTATGCGTCACATTCGCTCTGCCCTCATTGAGGACATAGCAAAAACCGTCGCCTGTGCCCTCGTTAAAGCGCAGCTTGATTACGCCAACTCTGTTTTGGTCGGCGTAACGACGAAAAATGTCACTCGTCTGCAGCGCGCACAAAACGCCGTCGCCCAAGTAGTCGCCTGGGGCACCAATCGACAGTCGACCAGCTCATCTGCTTTGCTCAAACATTACCACTGGTTTCCAATTTACCAGCGCATTCAATTCAAGATTGCCTGCATTACATACAAAACCATCCACACTACTCAGCCTGCTTATTAGTCCGCCCGAAAACAATAGTTTTCGAAAGGACTTCTGTTTTACGCATGATGTTTTTTTTTTATTTTTTCTTTTCTCGCGAGATCTCCGAGATTCGTGGGCCGACCAGCGTGAAATTTTGCACGGTGGTCAATAATGGATTCAATTTTATAATGCCGGTTTAAAATTTTAAGGGGCGAACCCCAAAAAAATTTCAAGGGCGAAAAACATGCAAAATTTGGCCCGATTTCGGACGACTTCGAAGTTCGGCGGCGAATATCTCCGAAACGGATGCAGATATTCAAAATCGGTAAGTAAATTGATCTACCGCGATTCCTCCCGCGTTAGGCAAAACAAGTCCGTTGAAGTTTGGTTTAGTGACCTTGTAGATCTCGATGTTGAATCGTACCCACCCAAAGTGCATTTTTTGGAAGACCATATTTCGGCCCCTCTTGGGTGCTGCGCCCCCAAATTTTTACACGCGGTAGAAAATCACCAATTCTTACTAACGCACCCTCTACTAAGGACGGAAATTCCCCTTACAACTTTTTTTGTAAAAGGGAGTCAAAAATTGGCTTAAAATGCAATAAAGAAGCGCTTATAACTTCGGAGTTAGGAAATGTAACCCGACAAAACTTTGGCACGTGACGCGGCTTTAAATTGGGGTGTGAACGCAAGTACGAAATTCGAGGGCATTGCCCTTCTTAAAATTTGGGAGGGCAAAAAACGTCCAAAATTTAGTACGTTTTACGACAACTTACGAGTTTGACCGCAAATATCTTTGAAAACGATAAAGATAGCGACAAGATTTAAACGGCGTTGACGAGAAGGATCCTTTGTGCGTTGAACAAAAAAAAATTTGTAAAATTCCGTTTACTACGAACAAAGTTATAAGCGCTCATTTTGATCTACCCTAAGTCGCATTATTTGGAAGACCATATTTCGGCCCCTAGGGGGTGCTGCGCCCCCAAATTTTTACACGCGCTAGAGAATGACTAGGTCTTACTAGCGCATTTTTCACCGGGGACGGGGTCCTTCTTACAACTTTTTTTAAAGGGTGGTCACAAATTGGCTTAAAATGCAATAAAAAAGCGCTTATAATTTCGGAGTTAGGGAATGTAGCCCAACGAAACTTTAGCACTTGACGCGGCTTTAGGTCGGGGTAATAACGCACGTACAACTTTTGGGGGCAATGCCCCCCTTAAAATTTGGGACGGCAAAAAACGTCATGATTTTAGTACGTTTTACGACAACTTTCGACTTTGAGCGCAAATATCTTTGAAAAAGATAAAAATAGCGACAAAATTTAAATGGCATTGACGAGAGCGATTTTTTCTACATTGAACAAAAAAATTGTGTAAAATTCGGTCCAATACGAACAAAGTTATAGGCGCTCATGTTGACCTACCCTAAGTCGACAATGCGTGTTCGGCGTATGCCAATGCATTCGAGTTCGGGCCACGTGACTTTGATGCCGAGAAAATTTTACCCACCTTTAATTTTTCCCAATTGGACTTAGGGCGCCGGGCGGACTCACGTTGGGCTTTGCCTCAAATTTCTAGTCTGAATTCTGTTCTTAAACATTACATTTCGTCTTGTACATTGCGTTCATCTGACACTAATCTGTTGTCTGTGCCTTGTGTTCGTACATGTTTTAACTCTAAAAGTTTTTGTGTAGCTGCCTCTACTGTTTGGAACTCTTTCCCTTTTGACATCCGCAATAGCTGTTTATTAGCTTCTTTTCGTCGTAAAATTAAAACATTCTATTTTTCAACGTCTAGCCATGTCTAGTTGCCCGCCTTACTCCTTACCTCAGCGCCTCAGATTCAGTGAGTTTCTCACTGACATTGTGCGCTTTATAAATTGAATTTACTTACTTACTTACTTACTTCGTCGATGGTCGGCATCGGTACGCATCTCCGAGAGTAAACAAATTCAGGTAACGATAATCGCAGACAATGCGAACACCACCGTCCTTCTTGGCAACACACACGATCGGACTCGCCATCGGACTCTTCGACGATCGTTGTAGTCCCTTGTCGAGCAGATCCTGGATCTGGCAGTCGACCTCCGGCTTAAATGCGTCTGGCACACGGTGAGGACGCATCTGCCGTGGCACGAACACGTCCGTGGTCTGGATTCGATGCACCACCGCGTCGCACCTCCCGGGTCGGTCGTCGAACTGATCGGCGAACTCGTCAAACAGCTGGCAAAGTTTTCATCGTTGATCGAGCTGAATGTGCGCGATCTTGTCGTCTTTGAATCGCTGACTAGGCAACATACAACTCGACACAACAAGTATGAAGATTAGTACATTCCCAAACATAACATCACAATCATCAGTCACAAATCATTGTACCACGCATGCAATCAGTGAAACACATAAAACACACAGCATCACAACAGCATACGCCCGCTGGTACATACCGCACCCTAAGTTACGCTTAGTTACCAGCATTGACCTAGCAGTTGTTCTCACTTGGGTTACATTAGACACTCGGTCTATAGTGATGGAGCTAACACACAGCTGACATACAGATTGGCCAACTACTTGGTTTTTGTGATACAATAGGTCTTTATGCACCACAAAACCATCTTTCCCTGTTTGAGCCTGGACCCAACATAAAGCTACGGTCGGGTCTTGCTCTTGTTCTTGAACCAAAGCTGCCAAATCATTTGGGTGAGGTTGATTCGACGGTAGACTATCCACATCCTCCGGGGCATTATCCTCAACCTCGGGGATATCGGTCTCGGTAGTGACGTCACATACGTCAGTGGCGACACACCCGGATACACTAACCGCACCCGCTGCTGCTTGTAGGTCCCGAACGACATCTATGGGTAAGATTGTAACGAACTGACTGATTTATTTTCTTTTTATTTTTATTCTGTGTAATTGGTCCATTTCTAGTTGGTGCGTTAAACGGTATAAAAGCGGACTGTGAGCGGAAACGGTCGCCACTCAGTTCGTTCAGTCTGTCAGTGTGTCAGTTTGTTCGTATAGTTGTATGTTTGATCGTCGTATTTTAGTTAAGTTTAGTTGTCGGCCGGTTGGCCACTGTCGAAAAAAGGTAGAATGTCAGAGAAGCGACGGAACGTTGCGCAGGACACTTTTAAAAATCTAAATGTTGCATTTAACCTGTAATTGCTGGTAGAGCATACAGTATCTGTGCACTGTTAGATTGCTCATAAAGTATAAAGTTCTCGTATAATCGTGATAGTTAGTTTTTTTTTATCAAAAGGATCCCTGTGGTTTAGATTTTTTTATTTATATTTTTTTGGCATTTAGTCATAATTTTAACGCTTTTTTCCCTTTTTTATTTTTTATTTCTCATTTTTTTCTCATTTTTTATTTCTTATTTTTCATTTTTTATTTCTCCTTTTTTATTTTTCATTTTTCATTTCTCATTTCTCTTTTCTCATTTTTCATTTCTCCTTTCTTCTTTTCATTTCTGATTTTTTATTTCTTTTTTCTCATTCTCATTTTTCATTTCACATTTTGTTACCACACATTAAACGATTATATTAGAACAAGTTTGTATGATATGAAAGTATGATAAAGTATAAATAGTGATGGACATTGTGTGTTCGCATAACGTGTTGTACTTGAATCTGATGTTTAAAGATCCTGGCGCCCAAGTTAAATGTTGTTGAATGTAACGTTTGATTACTGATAGTAATGTATTTGAACTTGCTGTCTCCTCGTATCTTATTGTCAAACCTTATCAAAATTAATTTAGTATTTCTTTTATTTTATCATAATATTTTTGTCTTGTTTCTTATGTTAAAATTGAAGTCACACGTTTTGGTGATCCGCAGCACACCCTCAGCGGACCCACATACTAGGTCGGATAGTTAGCAACCCCTGATATGGCCGAGGCAAAGAAAAACCTAGAACTTCCGACCGTAGCCCTTGGCACCCAGTGGTCGTGGGACCAGGATGTCACAAACGTTGCCCAGTCCTGGAGCCAAATTGTTACAAATGGCGACGCCGCCGTGGGGCCGAGTGGTGGGCCTAGTGGTATCAGTGGTTTGAGTGTGCAGAGTTCGCTGAACAGACTGAGTGGACAAGTTGGACATCTGAGCGGACATCAGATGGAGCCCAGTGAGTTAAGTAAGCAGAATGTGCTACACAGTGTAGATGGCCAGTATGGACGGTATGGTCCTGCTGAGCCCGATGCATCTGATGTGCATGATGTTTAGCATGATTCTGTTACTTATGCATGTAATGATAATGTGTTACTGTTTTGTGATTCTGAGATTGTGCTTGAGCGTCACAAGTGTGTGACTTCTGATTATTTAGCTGATGATAATGCTAATTTAAATGATTTTGTTAATGCCGAGATACGGAGGCTGGAAGAACAAACGGCGAAGCTGAAACGGCAGATGGCGCAGATGAAACGCAGTGACGATGGCAACGGACACGCAAAGAAGAGAACGGGCTGGAATATCGGCGCCTCTGCAAAACGACTAATAAACTAATTAATAAATCTCGTCAGGACTATTACCAAAATCGACTGTTAGAGTGCGATAAACTGTCAGCCGCAAAGCGTTGGCAAACTGTAAATAAACTGTTGCATGCTCACCAGACCGATAAGACGCAAACAGATGATAAGAATAAGAATCTAGTTAATTTTTTTTCTACTTTTTTTGTGTCTAAAATCTCTGGTCTTAAATCTGCAGTCTCTAACAAGCTTGTCTCGATTATCAACCCTGTTTCCTTTCAGGATCCATCTCATACTGG
>Ga0209367_1006809_pt1 | contig 15778 bp, 12 predicted proteins | sample WorMetLIZISLAND2_FD_187412 | JGI IMG/M metagenome (GOLD analysis project Ga0209367, IMG submission 187412) | Marine gutless worms symbiont microbial communities from Max Planck institute for Marine Microbiology, Germany - Olavius geniculatus... ... | reverse complement strand
GTAATTACAACGAGATACCTTACGACGACCACGAGAATCGCGACTAACCTGCGTTTTATCACACCTGAAACTAAAACGTGCAAAATCACGACGACAGACAGCACCACAGCGTTCGCACCACCACTCTTGTAAGGTTATGAAATGGTCACATTAATATTTTATAGTAGGCTGGTGTAAAATAGATTATATTATGCATTTGCAATGCTTGCTTGCCTCCTGAGCATCAGCCAGAATGCTAGAACATTGCCAGAATTAAATGTTTACGGAACTGCAGAATTCGTGCATCACTAATTTAACCATTAGTTACAAGTTATGAGTGACAAGTGATTGGAATTATGAAGTGAGGAGCCAAGGATAGACTCATGAAACGTTGAATTTTGAGTGAGAAAAAATATATTTTAAATTAAATTTTTCACACAAGAATTAGTGTTGATAAATGAAAAACCGTGAGTGTGGTCGTAGTCCGACAGAGAGGCTACATTGAACGTTGAAAGTGCTGATTGAATTGAATCTGTGACGGTTCGAGTGAGCAGACGTGAAGCTTATCCTGACTCGGCAGGAGAGCATTGCCGACAGCTGAAAATTTCTGGGTAATTCTGGGACAACGTGAAGTGTACCGCATGACTTGACATTGCGATCGTTTTTCAGCCAACTGAAGCTGACCTCGGCAGATTCATGGACGTCGTTCGACGGCATTACTAGAAGCTGAGAGAATTTGAATGGACGAGCAGCCATCAGCAGCAGTTCAGGTGTATGCGTAAGCTGGCTTGCTTCGCCGCTTGCTTTGCCACAGTAAAGAACTTCACCTGTGATTACCTAACTGCTCTTGTCATCTTGGCCACTGCACTCACCATAAAGACAGCTGTATTATCGTCGCCAACTTTTACCTGCCTTGCCAGCCTAGCATGAATAGTTTAGCATTGCCGTGAAATTCCCCCATCTATTCCTGGCAAAACTGCAGTAGAAACCAGGAATACAGGGGAAGGGTTCGACGAAACACCGCACTGTACTGCACCTGACCAAAAAATGTCAGGGGATGGCTTTCCATGTGTCCAGAGCATACATGTCATGCAGACACCCTCTTACAGAAGGGTATGAACTATAGACCCATATTTTGTACCTATGCTCCATATATAGCATAGGGGCAAAAAACGAAATTTTATCCTTAGCTTGGTGCAGTCGTTTTTAGTGGTTTGAGGTCTGGTGCAGTAGGGTGAAAATTTCATTTTTTTGCTATTATTTTTTGCTGGTGTCGTCCAGTGTAGTTTGGTGCAGTGTTTTGTCAGGCCACCAGGGAATGTCTTCAGTAGGATTGTAAATTATAATTGTATCAAAATGTTTTTTAAAATTTACCTTTGCTGCCACTGTAGGCTTCTTTGTGCCTAGCTATGTTGAGGCAGAGTTTCGAACATTCATCATCTGAAGGAGGAATGTGATAATCGGTGAATCTGTATTGTATTGCAGTTGAGTTTCTCAAAGCTTGTCACTTGTGTGAGTGAGCAATGATGGAACGCATCAACCTTGCAATATCTCGATATCAGCAGAGGGTACGTGCCACAGTCAAATCTGTCAATGCAAATAGAAAGTTACATACAATAAATTTTAAAATGTCTTGTTTTTGTTTTATGTCTACACCAGTCCACCATCACGTGCCTATCATACCGTGCGGGAGCCTTCAACATACTGAAGTTCGCACGTATTACAAAGAAGAAAAAGAGGAGGAGGAGGATTGGAATGTGGTGGATTTGTTTTTTAATTATATTAAACATTTTGCTATAGATAAGCTTTCACATTTTTTTGGGTTGTAATTTGTATATCGGTAATGTGATGGAAGTTACTTTGAATGGCATATTTTGTACTTTGTTTCTGCACTGTATCATGTGCAGTGTGTGCATAAATCTGTAACCTAAGCCTAATGATTATGTTACACGTTGAAATTGTTCATCATTTTTTTTGTAAGCTTAATGATTGTTTTGTTCTGTATATCATAATGCCTCATGTGAGTTTGTGTTACATTGCTACACAGCTACAGCATTTGTCAGATTCATGTTGCGCCTGTAAACCGAGTCCGTGGCAAAAACTAGTGGCAGTGGTTACTGGTTGTAGTGTAGTCTGTGCCTCAGGGTTATGTTGTGCAGAATTATTTGTTTTTGTTACAGATTGGAAAATATGACCGCCAATTTTGGGAACAGTCTGTAGAACAGGAAGTGCTAAAGGTATTGCTACTAATTAACTTCTACGTTACAATTGTAGTTAGTGCTTTGATGTTGTTGCTCAGGTGTAGAATTTAGCCTATAAAAGATCTACAAAGTTTTTTTCTTTGTGTGTCTTTTTGTATTTTTGATAAGAAGGTAGTTAGTGATAATTTCATGTGTATTTTTTTGCTATCCATGCTGCAATTTTAGAAAATTTGTGATACATATTTTACATGCAGTATTGATTAGCTAAATGATTTTGGAAATTGCACTTGGAGCAAAGTGCAGAGTAGTGTAAACTTTAAGTTAAATTTTTAGGTTAACTCAGCGTTTTTATCCTCAGTGGGATGAGAAATAGTGTAGTAGTTAATGGGCTGTGAGATGAAATTTTAGTGTGGTTCTATGGGTCCAGTTCACTGATGGCAGCAGTTCAAAAAGTTTTGCAAGTCGATATGCTAGACTGAAAAACTTTTCAAAATTTATGCACCAATAAAACACATGTTTTTCCTAAACACGTATTGTCTGAAGTGGATATGGCGTTATTGTAATGTATGACGTCACAGAGCATTAAACAGGAACGATTTGGAGTGCTAGCACAATCAGCGTAAAATTGGGCTCGCTGCTGCATGACATTTTTTTTAGTTTTCCATCAGATTTTTCAACACAAGGCCCTAGGACATGTGATTTTATGAGACTCCTAACACGTACGTCCGTGAATTTTTCATTTGCGATTATAAATATTCAATAGCCAAAATATGTACGTATGAGAAAAATTAGACAAAGTTTACAACTCGATAGGCCCCCATGTATTAGACTAATAAACTTTTTAAAATTTATACGCTAGTAAAAGTTATATTTCTCCCGTACTCGTATGAACTTAAAGCGGATGTAGTGTTGCTGAAATTTATGACGTCATGAAGCATTAAACACATACGATTTGGAGTGCTAATGCAAACAGCACAAATATGCTCATGGCAGTTCTCCAGTTTTCAGCCGGATTTACGAAAGTTAGACCCCGAGATATGTGATTTTGTGGAAGCCCTGACAAATACGTTCATGAATTTTTTATTTACAATATGAATACACAGTAGCCGAAATCTGTGCTGGCCATTAATAAGAATGCTTCTGTTAATTACGATGTAACATCAGGATTTGACGTTGTCTGTAAAATTTTACTGAGAAGTTAACAGTTAGTGATATCCATCATCTTTGTGAAAGGTTTAACAATTTTTACAATGTGCAATCTGGAGAGCCCTGATGTGTTTGGGCCTGGGAGTGAGCCCCGAACATCTTCCCTAATTCCAGCAGTGCTCTGCACTGCAGCCCAATCCCAAAGTTAAAATTACCCTGCAAGCTGTTCGCGACTCTGGCTTCGTACAGTAAGACCACCCTGCATACAGCAGAGACTTGATTTACAGTAACTATTATTTTTTTCTAAATTTGAAAAATTTTCTCTATGTTGTCCACTATCCAAACAATGAATGACTCAAGTCAGTGAAGTGGCTGAAGTGACCGATATAAAACGCCTTATGACTGTCATGCTGACGTCATATCCACTTTCAGCTGACATGAGTTTCAAAGAAATGTGCGTTTTATTGGTGTATAGATATTGAAAATTTTTTAAATTTAACATATCGACTTGCAACACTTTTTGAACGCCCCTCGTACCACTCAGCTGTCACTTCCATGATCATGGAGTGCTTCTGGCCATGAAGCTGACTTGCATAAGCAGCCGTTCATCAAGTACTGGACTTTATCTTTCTGTTGTCTTGTTGATGTGTTCAGCGGCTTCGGAGTGTGCCACGGAAAACTGCCAAGGTCAATCCTGATCTCATTGACATTGATCTCTTTGGTGGTGTGTAACACCGTCATTTGCTTTTTTGTGATAGGTATTGAAATGTTAAAAATGTCAGAAGTAAATTTATATAGCACATTGTTGTAAAAAAACCTCTAATGTGCTGGACATGCTAGTACTGCAAGAACAAGAATGTTTTTAGCAGTGGTCTGTTAGTGTCCACAGGACATTCATTTAGTTCAGTTGTAGATTTAAATCTGCTTTCTGTATGTGTTTTTTGCATTATCAAAGAGCATTTTTTATTTTTTGAACTAACCGCATTAACAGTCATGCTTATGGCATGATGTTGTGTCTGTCTGTTTATCTGTCGTCTGTAATATATGTAGTTATGTACCGAAAAAATGTCTGAAGAAGCCAATAGGATTGCCTGCCCACTACCCTGAGGTATCGCTTTGGACCCCCTATGACTCTCCAGTTTTCTTCCAAATGGGGTACTGACTGAATCTTCTCTCACCCAAATACAATTTGCAAATTGCCATTAACCACAAAATTTGCATCCAGACATTTGGGGGAGTTGCAGTCACACTGTCACAACATATGTAATTAAGTATAAAAACTATGCTTACATGTGCAAACCGTTGGATGCATGCAGCAGTGTTCGGCTTTCCCTTGCAACAGCTGGGCTTTTGTTTTATTTCTAACGGAGAAGCAATCATGTTGACTGAAGTATGCAATTTATGTGAGAAACATTGCTTGACTGTCTTAAGTCTTGTCGTTTTGGGTGGAACATAGGCCACAAACCATTTTCTTAATGCACCTTTTTGTGGTCTTTGTCTTCTTCAAGCTGTCTTTAAAACCTGCTGTTCACATATCTTTGTCTCTCCAAATCTCTTTTTTAGCTGTTTTTTTGTTTCTTTTCTGTGTTTTTGTGGTGTCAACTATAGTGTTTGTTTGGCATTTCTGTCATCGGTTTATTCAGAATGTGTGAGGTATTGCAGGCAGGCATTTATTATGTACAGGGTCGGCATTCTGTCGAAACAAGCCCCAGTGTGGCTGGTTGTCTGTATCACGACGTGCTATACTGCGTGTGCTCTTCCTTCCATTATATCATCACTGGTCAGTTGTGGGTCATTTTGTCACATTCTTTAGTTGTGTGTGAATTGTTGTTTTTTATGTATTATTTTTTGTTCGTCAACTGTTATCATTTATGTTCGAAAACAGCTAATTTTTTCCCTGATGTGTTCTCAACCGCATGAAGGTTGTCTTTTGCTGTGGCCATTGGGTGCTGTGGTGGCTTGGTCACGTTTTCAATACCAACAGCAGACCCATTCCACAATACTGATATGGTTGGAGATAGCTGATAACTTATATTCAGCCTGTATAAGTCAGCTTTGGGTAAACTGTGTAAACTGGCTAGCATTGTAAGCCCTTTACTTTGGCATTTTCTGCACACTAAGATGTAGTCATTTTTTAAGCTTATTTATCAGGTGGGATTTTAGCTCGTTGTCTTATGCCATGTGGTGTGTTCTTCCATTAGAAGATTCCAAGTCCAGCATCTAGTCATCTTGGAATGCTTATCATATAAGTCAGATTTCTCAAGACTTCCATCTGCTTGTCGTCAGATGCATTTCATGAGGAGCCGTGTTGATGTGTTATGTTTCCAGGTGGCGTCAGAGCACTGGTGGTTGCGTTTTCACAGTTCTTTTTCTACTCTACATCCTACAAGTTGGCTCACTAATCATTTGGTTTATGGACACTGGGCAGAGTCTTAGTGCAGAGGTTTAGTTTCCGTAATGTGATTTCACTAATGTTGTCACCATTCATCATTAGTTGTTCTGTGACTAACATTTGTAGTGTCATGCTGCAATTATTCAATATTCTTAATGGAGTAAGCGCATATATGTTTTCATTTTTTTTCTAGCTGAGTGATTTGTTTGTGTGGAAGTAATTAGTGAAAGACTTTGGCAACACGAAGTAAAACAGCAACATGTAATGAAAAGAGATTTCACTGAAATAGTGAGGTGTTTTGCGGAATACAGAATTTTTGGTAAACGTATATGTAGCTGGAATCTGAATTGTTTAGTGTGTTAAGTGCAAAGCATTGCTATGAAATAGAAACTGAATATCTCCAGATAGTTTCTACATTATTGACTGAACTCACAAACCTGTTGATACTATTTTGTGAGGTTCAGTTTTAGTTCAAGAATTTTATTGAGACCAACATATTTTATAAAGCTGTAATGTGTAGCAGTAGTTTTGTAATTTTGTTTTCTACTGTACTTTTAATTTTGGTTTCACTGGCCAGCATTCCCCGACTTAGCTCCGGGTCCGGCTGACTTTTAGAACTATTGATGCAGCACTTAATTGCCATCCAGGTGTTCTCCTGCTCTGTTTCTTAAACATTTATTTTCAGCACTGAAAAAATGGTTACTGATCAGGTGATTTTTAGCCGACTGTACTTAAGTAACGGTCGAGCTATTGGCATGGTTGTCTGTTTGTCTGTCATGGATGTATTGTGGCTAAATGGTGCAAGATAGTTCCTAGGTTGCTATTGATCACTAATAGGAAGTTGCATATTGGCTTTTAAATGACATACAAATTGTTGACCTTGGATGATCTTAAAGGCTCATGATCCACTATGGCATGCCAATCGTGCAGTATTGTGACTAAACAGTAAGTCGTAGGGGGTTGGTGATGGTGCCATCGGATACTTCCTGTAGGTTTTCAGTAGTAACCATGTCTCCATTTGCAGTGGTTTGGCCACAGTTTTCAATAGAAAGTTTCAAGCTATAAATGGCCGTATCGGTGAGAGATAGGGCCAAGGTTACTGTTAATCACTAATAGGAAATGGCATACACCCTTTCAAATGAGATGAAAATTATTGATTTTGGATGACCTTGAAGGTTGGTACACGCTATTGTGGCTAAATGGTGCGAGATGGATTCTGGGTTGCTATTGATCACTAATAGGAAGTCACATATTGGCTTTCAAATGACATGAAAATCATCGACCTAGGATGACCTTCATGGTCACTGACAACTAGTATGGTCGGCTATCCTAGCTACAGCTGGGCTGCTTGTTGTTTATTTGTGTGTTGTTGGTTGGGAGTCAGTCTGTAACAAGTGATGCTGCACCAGCAGCTAAAAGTGTTCTTTGAAGGTCCCTCTAGTGATCACAAAGGTTCATTCAGTTACGTTCGGGCCACTGCCAGCTTCTTAACTCTTACAAGGCCCGCATCACTGCAGGCATGACAGATGTTTGCCCCGACTGTGGCGTGGCACCACACTTTGTTTAGCATTTGTTCCAGTGCCCTGCATGCCCGACACAACTGACAACTCAAGACCTATGGGACGATCCAGACGCAGTGGCTGATTTTCTCAAGCTCAACGACAACTGACGAAAGAGGGGAGCTGTGGACTACAACAACAGCAGCAACATCGCAGAAGATATTTCGGTAGAACGAATGGTGACATTAAGAGTAATATCATGTTATTTTGTGATGTGACATTGCTAGCTGTTAATGGGCTGTGTATGTTGGACGCGTTTCAGACTTTGTCTGTGGCTCATGTGGTAAGTCCGTGCATCACGATGTTTGTCCTTGCGTTGGTCCACTCACAAATAATGGCCATCTATGAAACATCGCAGTACTCACAGTTCAAGGCAAAAACCAAAACTAAAAGGTACGTTTATTGATATGCAGTTTGATTAGTCACTACTACTTCTATCATTAGCTCATGCCAATCAGCTGCCACTTCCAAGATTGTAAAAGCACTTCTGGTCTTGAGTCTGTCTCACGTAATAAGCGCTATAGCAAGTACCAGACTTTGCCTTTTTTACCTTTTCCAAGAAAAATCTGTAAAATTTGCCTAGTGCATGTTAGGCACGTAGCAAATTTTCAGGTGCTTTATAAGAGTAACTCGTGAATACTGTAATCTGGGTATTAAATGAAAATTAGCTGATGATTATATTGATGTTTTCAATGAAATGGCTCAGGAAATCTCACTTATCTTAGTACTTTGTTATATATTATGCAGTGCCATGTGCAAAATTTCTGTAGGCACATCTATTTTTTTCCATCATAGTGCTGCATGCATATTATTATATACGAGGGTCGTTCGATAAATAAGTTACAAAACAGTGTTATTCTGTTAGTTTTCCCAATATTAAAAAACCAAAATATACCTTTTGTAGGAAATTCAATTCTGAGTAGCACCTGTGAGTTTTATCATGATGACGTCATTTATAAATATTAAATACTTTGGCACTAAAATCCTCCCATAACAAACAGTGTGCCATTATAGTATTTTGTGGGCAAAAAAATGCAAATCAGATTCACTCTGAAAAGCATCCTGTATGGCAACAAGTGCTTTACGAACCGAACAGTTCACGTTTGGTGTAAGAAAATGCTAGATGGGCAGAAATTTGTATCATAATGCCAAGGTGCAATCAGTCGTTTTTCAGTGGCATGGACGCTGCAGCCAGCATCGTTCTTTGCAACAAGTATTCAGAAGTTTGCTGACAAATAAATTAAATGTGTGAGCAAACTCGGACGATATGTTAAAAAATAAAAAAAACTTAGCTTTAGCATTTAAAGTCGTGACGTTAACTTGTTAAGTATATTCTTTTTTTTCTATGCTCTTGCGAGTTATAATAGATTGCTGGTGCGGAAAATAATATACGTGTAGGCTGTGTTCTGTAAACAGATGACGTCACAATAATGATGTTGTCTTTAAAAAAAATTTCTACATTTGTTCAGAATAAAATTTACCAGAAAACATATATTTCAGATTTTTTTATATTTAAAAAATTAACAAAATGACGCTGTTTTGTAACTAATTTATCGAACGACCTTCGTAGGAATTTTTGGCTATAAATGAAATGTCATAACAGGACAAGTTTCAGGACATCGATAACAGCTCAGAGTTGTAATACAAGCAGTGTTCTAATGAGATTTTAAGAGCTTTCTTCTCTGTTTAGTGCTGCTTTGTTTTTTGATAGTATTTTTTTGATTTATGCCATAATTAATACTACTTGTGTATGTCATCTCTGTTCTGACATTTTCAGATTGAAAGCAACTTATGTCCAAAATCACGAATTGTAGCATATTTTTTATGTAATTTCACTCATGTGATTAGTAGTGTGTATTCTTTATGTTTTGAACCATGTACACTGTGTTCAGAAAAAAATGCCCAATCATGTTTTTTTTATATTTTTGTGGAAAATGTTCAGATTTACACAAAATTTTCAGGGAATTTTTTAGCAGAAAACAAGTATTCCACCAGTAAAAAATTTGATATTTTTTTCTACTAGCGACATCATGCTGACATTATATTTTCATGTTTGTAAATTATGGATTTTATCGTTGAAGAATTACGGAGCCGCAAGTTTGTGAAAATATTTTTAAACAGTACACAGACAATTGAATATTGATAGAATAAAATGTTTGAATAAAAAATTTGACATGACTGGTAGTACCAAGACGTTTGACTGATAGCAGTCAAGTGGTCATCCACACAGTGACGCAGTGCGCGTATGCCTATAAGGATCAGCAAAGTTGAGGATCTCGCACTCAGCCAAGAAGTTATACTATAAAACCAGTTTACTATAGAAAATTATGTGACATATTAGCATATTTTAGGGTTCACTCAACACAAAGACCAATAATGTGTGTTTTAACATTTCATCAATGTCTGTCTTCAATGGTAAAACCTATAATTTACAAGCATGAAAATATGACATCAGCATGACATCACCAGTAGCAAAGAATAACTAACTTTTCAATTGATGGAATACCTATTTTCTCCTAAACATTTCCTAAAAATTTTGTGGAAATCTGAACATTTTTCATGGAGATATAAAAGGAAACGTAAGTGGGTGTTTTTTCTGAACTCAGCGTAGGTTGAACAGTGACTGGGGACTAAAATAAAGATCTTCAATTCTTATGCTGCTGATGTTTGAATTTTTGAAGTAATTGTGTACATTTTTACAGGCACAAATCTCGTAGCAAAAGAAGTGGAAGCACAAAGCCTGCGCAGAGTTCTGGGCATGAGAGTATGGGATCGCACGATACTGGCATTTATCTGAACACAAACTCCACAGAATCGAGTGGTGTGCGGCGTCGACACCCCACGGTCGAGCTTCTTCCAGCGGACATAATTAGTCCAGTGTGTGAACCATCCGAAATTTCACCACCAATAGATGCTGATGATGCAGATGCCCAGAGACCTCGTCACAATGCAAGGGCATGGAAGTCATTCGAGAAAACTTCCACATGGCTGCTGCAGCAAGATTCTTGTCAAGCAGTTGCTACCAAGGAATCAGAGGTTGGACTAGAACGTGCCACTCGAAGCAACATTTCTGTCGGCTCTAAGTATTTCAATGCTGACCTTACGCCGACTATTACAGCTAGTCACAGTGAGCCTGCTCTGTTACAAAATGCACCTGTGGTTGACAATGATGTCAGCATGGCTCGGTCGTCGGTGACAATCATTGCACCAGTGCCATCGGGACAAGCATTTGTCGATGGTAATCCCACATCGTGTATTTCACCGCCAGCTTGTCAGAATAGCTCCAGGCAGAAAACTCGACAGCTTCGTTTCTCATGCGCTGTTTCTGCTGCGGAAGATTGCCCAGACAGTAAAGACTGTACCGATATTGGTCGTCACACAGCTTCTGCCAGAAATACCGTGATTGATACTGAGGATGCAGATGGTGAGCAGTGGGTCACGTATGGTTCGCGTAATGACGCTGAAGAGTTATCGATGGAAGATGGTGCCAGCGTCGCCAACAGCAACACATCGTTGAGTGATACATGTAACTCAAGCTTCAAGTCTTCAACAGAAGATCTTGCTAATCATGGTGCAGAATATCCCAATGAAAACAGTACGGCAGGTGTGAGTAATGGAGCCGATGTTACTCCGCGTGTGTCCAGTCCTCGCTGTCAGCACTCACCGGGACTTCGACATCGGAAACGACGACCAGTCAACGACGGCCAGCGGCTTCACAGCTTGAGCCCGGCTCGGCTGTGTGATCACATGAGACTGGCTGATGACAGGGAGGAAGATCACAAGACGTGTCATGAATGTGACTCACTGGTACTGGATTCCGCTGGTGGACTGTGGCTGTCTACTGATGCTGCTGCTGCTGCAGTAGTTGGTGAAACGCCACGAGTGGAGGTCTCGTCAGACGACGATGATGATAACGGCAGTCAGCTTGCACCGCACACGTCTCCCAGCAAGTCCCGACTGCTGCATGCGCGACATTCTCGCAGGCCATGCAGTAGCCGTGCCATGCGATCCAACGATAAATGTCCACCTCACAGTCCTGCTGCTGACGTATTGTCTAAGGACTGGAGTTCTCGAGCCGAGGGTTGGCGGACAAATGTTCGGATCATGGATGTTCGGCTGCTGGAAAGCACCGGCATTAGTTCCGCAGACTCTGATGCAGAAGCTGCCAGAATATCAGCAAACAAATCAGCATCGCCAATGAAGGCCAGTAATCATGTCTTTTGCATTTTGCCACCTGGAAGATTTGTTTCAAATTTTTCTTGTTTTGGCATGCATGTCGTGTGTTGATTTTGTTTGCTGCTGTTTATCACTAGTTTTTGTTTACCATGCTCTATGTATTTATTTACACTGTGGGTGGTTAATGAATACATTTTGTTGGCATTGGGGCATGTGGATAGAAAACTGTGCAACATTTTGTTGTTGCAAATTGTACAGCCATGTAGTAGTACCATTAATTGTTTGCAGAGATATACTCGCATGGGGTGGAGGCAGCAGCCACTGGGCAAAAGACCGTTCACTTATGTTAGTTGTAGTGTTGAACGTAGAGAAATCTTTCCGTTTCAGTGCTTGGCAGTTGCTTATGTGTACAGCTGGTAGTAACGCTATGTGCATGAACTGTGTCGGTGTCTGTCAATCGTTAGTACTATTTCAAGCTGCACATTAATCGTTCTGCATGTTATTTCAGAATCTTATAATGCTTGCTGTCATATAACACTTGATTTGACTTTAGCACACAGTTTCCATCTGACTCCCCCTTGAGCTGCACGAACTGGTTTATTTCTTTTTAAGCTCTTTGTGTTCACTCACTGATCTTATGCTTGATCCTGCTTTTCAGTTGAGCATCAAACCCGTAAACATGCTGCAGCAATCCCAAAAGTTCTCCATCTTTGACGCCCAGTCTCTCTCTCTCTCTCCTTTAGGCTGTGGTTTCCTCAGGTGAGGGGTCAGCCACACAGGTTCTCCTTTTTCACTCGGCTCCGTTCTCTTCATCTTCCAAAATGAGCCACAAATCTTGTCTGTTGTACCGGACGACATCGATTCATCTTCTTCTCTGTCTTTCTCTTCTCCATTGCCCACGAACGTCTGACCTGGACTGAATCTGGAAAAGTGAGAAAGTTGATTGTGAGCGAACATTACTTCTGTATTACTTGCAAACGTACACTTGTGGGAATTATGGTTGCACTAGCACTAGCCTAATTAATTCTTTTTATTACATTTAGCACATGTTTAAATAGAATCTTACCTAGGTGTTTTTTTTACAAGCTAGCGTTTGTTGTGTATAGGATGATGCTAGTGATAAACAGTATGAATTCATCACATTACAACCTTTATTATCTAAAAATTGTTTTTTTTTGAATGAGTCATTCTGAAGATTGCAGCATCGGTTGCCGAAACGTCAACAAATTAGATAAATAAAGGTTGTAATTTGATCAGTCTATACTACTAATTAGTTATCTGTTTCAACCTGTGAGTGTAGTCAAACATTGATAATACTAGTAGTTTTTTGTTAAGATAATAAAGCTTTGTGAACATGCTTACGTAGAGTAGACTAGAGTGCACATATTGTGACTGTTATGCACATTTGGTAGCATAGTCATACAATAGTACATGGTCTAGCATTATTTGCCCTAAAGTAACTTTTTATACATTAAGCACAAATTTACTTATTGAATATGAATTTGTCATTTTAAAGACAAAGCTAGCCATTAGTTGTGATTTGTGGATGACATTGTGAAATTGATGGAAGCACATTTGTCTGGAAAACTTGGAAATGTCAGAAAATTTTACAGATGTCGGGGATTTCAGTAAAAAATCAGAGAGATGTCAGGGAAAAAAATTTTACAAGGGTTAATTGCCCAAAACTTTCCTAACAAGAAACTTCAGCTAATGCTCACGAGATGCACAAAAGCCTATAGCAGCTCCTGTTCACAAACTGTCAGTCTGTTTCCAGCCATTTTGTCGCCGTTCATTCTTGGAGTGTGCACTGCAGCCGAAGATTGCAAAAATCAATAAACCCCCTTATTTTGAAAGTTCAAGGTCTTTCAAAATCATCGATGTTGATATGACTGAAAAGCTCATTACTAGTGCTTGTTGTGATAGGCAGCATGCCCACGCCAATCTGCAACCGTTTTCATGAAAGACTGGCCAACAACGGTAAAATAATGACTTTTTTGTGGGTACCACTCTTTGATGCCCTCATGCGCAGGTTTCCTTGAACCTAGAATTTCGAGACTTGGACCATCGAAATCTACATTTAATGCTGAAAATTTTATGCGCAGCTTCTCCATGTCTATCTCGATTGATTTCGGTGCCATTCGCTGTTGAAATGTTTATGTTTATTCGCCAATCAAGGCAACTCTACATGCCAGACATACAGAAACAGACAGTGAGACAGACAAACAGACAGACAGAGAGACATACAGACAATATGACAAATTCAACAACATGTGCCTCGCAGCCCAAAATCGCCAAAAAATTCATAAAACCCCCTATTTTGGCATTCAAGTTCATCCAAGGTCATTGAATTTGCTGGCAATCAAGAGCTAGTGTACGACTTCCCATTAGTGATTAATAGTAACCTAGGCTTTATCTCGCACCATTTCTGAGATACAGCGACTTATTGACTGACAATTGCAAATTCCCCCTCTCCCTTTCATTTAGCGCCCTTGCTGGGGGTGACCCCTTTGGAATTTATGAAAAAGCTTTATGGATCCTAAAACTAGAGTCTTCCAGGCAGCTAACGGTGAAGATTTGGTGATCCTAGCTTGCATCATTTTTGACTGATCTACCCATGTGACAGACAGACGGACAGGCAGACAGACAGAATAGCGATGGCTAAGACATGCTAAAGCAGTCTGGCTGCTTTCGCGTGTAAAAATTGCATCAAGAGGCTTTTCGTATCACTCACTTCTTACTGTGTGCCAACTATTTTATGCTCTTTATTTTCGAATGTTGCTTACTCATGTTTTAGTTTGTAATATTTATATATTTCTAATATTTATATCAGATGTTCTATATTACTTAGTATCCGGGTTAGTTTACTTTATTTGAGTACCAGTTAAAATGGTCAGGAGTGCTTTGAATCATCGGGGGAAATGTCGGGGAATTTCATAGTCTAAAGAGTGGTCACCTTGTTTGTGTGAATACCATGTTAAGCTCAGAATTTTCATATGCTGATGACTGCTTGCAGTCTCCTGTGCTGTTCTGCATGACAATGTGTGTGTTTGGCTGTGGATAACATTGTGTTTAGGTGGGGTCGTCGGAATGGGATGACACGGCAAACACAGAGTTGACGTCAGGCTCCGTGAGTGAGACTTGGAGTCAGGCGAGTTCCTCTCACAGTGACCTGTCAGCCAAGGACATCCTTGGCAACGTGGCAGAATCGTCTGCTGGCCAGGGCATTCAACACGTACGTTTGTTCCTGTGCTGAACGTTTGTAGTTAGTGCGAGTTCTGATGGTGAGGGACCAACTTAATTCACGATTTCACGGCCGTGACATTTTCCGTGAAATTGGCCTTCTTCCGTGAAAAACGCCGATTTCCGTGAAATCCGTGATTTTTCGTGAATTTTAGTGCTTTTAGTTTAATTTATGGCAATTCCAGAGTGTTATCAGCAGCTTTTGTACGGATGTTGCTGTTTGCTACGTGTCGCACTTCAGCACTAAGTAGTTGACATTGACTGTCTTGAGTCTTGACTTAGTGTAGTCAATATTTGTTGTTCTGAAATTTCTTCATTTGCAATAGCGCAGCACCTCGAAATAACGTCTGTGGGGCCCGTGAATTTCCCGTGAATTTGTGAAACTCTTTCCGTGAATTTTCCGTGAAATTTGACACATTTTAAAAATTTGGTTGGTCCCTATTGTCGTCATTCACTTTAGTGCAATGCATTCTGTGCACTAGGCTCCCCGCCTAATCGCGTAGCCCGGATAATAGCATAATGCTAGTCTGAACGGACCCTATGCAATTCACCAGGTTCCATTGTAGTTTCACTGATGTGTATATGTCCGTGTTGCTGCAAAACCATCTGACTGTAGGACACTTTTAGCGTAGGTAGTAAGGAGTCGAGTGAGTGCTTTGGATCTGGAAGCAAATCATGAACATGGTAGACATTGTGTGTTTGTGGTCGATTAGTGCTGTGTGTTATGGGCATTATGTCCTGATGATTTGCTTTACTCTAAGTGTAAATAGACGTGCAGATGGGACCATTTTGTCTCACACTGGTTCTCTGTTGCTTAGTTTACTATGTTATATGTGCATTCAGGTGTCATCTGTAATGAACAATCTTGCATCAAATACTGATCGTGGTATGTGTTTTTTCTAGGGCTGGTAACGATTAAATTTTTTTTAATAGTTAACTTTTTGAAATTTAACGATTGATTAATCGTTAATTTTAGTTAAAATTCAGTCATTGAAAATGCGTTGTTTAAACCATAATATCAGTAAAAAAGTCACTGTAGAGTTACATGCACTGAAAGTGTTAATGAATTAAGAACCTTTTAGGTT
>Ga0209367_1006808_pt1 | contig 15779 bp, 11 predicted proteins | sample WorMetLIZISLAND2_FD_187412 | JGI IMG/M metagenome (GOLD analysis project Ga0209367, IMG submission 187412) | Marine gutless worms symbiont microbial communities from Max Planck institute for Marine Microbiology, Germany - Olavius geniculatus... ... | reverse complement strand
CATTTGGAAAGCCCTCGGGCAGGGCTACATGACACCAAAATTTTGTGGATCTAAGTTCAAAAACGGCGGAGATATGGCGATGGGGGCAAAAACCGGAAAACCCCCACTTTTGAAAAAACTCAGATTTTTTGCTCAAAAAATACGTCTGACCTTAGAGAAAAACATTTGCGTCGAAAAAGACTATTTTCGAGAAAGAAAAATTTGGGGGTGGGGGTGACGCCCCCCTCCAAAATTTTTTTTCTAAAAATACGTTTTTTTGAACGCCCACTCGAAAAAACGCATTTTTGCAAAAAAAATTGGGGGGAGTGGGACCCTCCCTTGAACCCCAAATTTGGGGACCCCCTAATTTTTTTACTTTTCGTCGACATCTGAACATTGTGTGAAAATTTCGTCGAGATCGGCAGCCGCAATGGCGGAGATATGGCGACGCGTTCGAAAATCGGAAAACCTCCACTTTCTTGAAACTGATGAACTTTGGTCCACATATTTTGACACATTTGGAAAGCCCTCGGGCAGGGCTACATGACACCAAAATTTTGTGGATCTAAGTTTAAAAACGGCGGAGATATGGCGATGGGGGCAAAATACCGGAAAACCCCCACTTTTGAAAAAACACAGATTTTTCGCTCAAAAAATATGTCTGACCTTAGAGAAAAACATTTGCATTTAAAAAGACTATTTTCGAGAAAGAAAAAATTTGGGGGTGGGGGTTAACCCCCCCCCAAAAAAAAAACGCATTTTCGCGAAAAAAACTTCTGGGGGTGGGAGCCTCCCTTGACCCCCAAATTTGGGGACCCCCTAATTTTTCGACTTTTCGTCGACATTTGAACATTGTGTGAAAATTTCGTCGAGATCGGCTGCCGCAAAGTTGAATTACACATCTCCGAACTTCCTCATTGCTCATTCATTATAAAGGCCGCAAATACAGTCTCTGCTAACGCAATGCAATGGCTGGCCGAACGGACTTGGTACCATTTTCTCGAAAAATCGGCCAAAAAATACAGGCTTATGGATTTTTTGGCGATTTTGGGCTGCGACACAAGGCTATATCATTCACAAGGTGGCGCCACGGTTCTGGCGTTGGTGGCGTGGCGTAGCTGGTAACGCGTTTCGCCTGAAACGAAGTTACTCTACGCCGGGTCCAGTTAGTACTGCGATGGATGACTACTGAACCGGAACTGCTATAGGCTTTCGCGCGTCTCGTGAGCATTAGCTCAAATTTCTTGTTAACGAACAGTGGCGGCGCCAAAAGAGTAACGGAGCCAAGTCATTTCGAGGTCAGAAAATCCGCAAGCCAGGTCAGGTCCATGGGCGGCGCTAGAAAACTGCAAAACTGCATGGGTGGCAAATTTTTTTCTAGGCCAGATGTCAACCCTATTCAGTTGTTGTGTTCACGGAAACGATGTAGCGGGGTCTAGAGGCAGAACCCCTGGCCAGGGGTCAGGGGGGCGAAACCCCCTGAAGCTGAAACACTTTTAGCTTTTGAACGTGCAAAAGAAGCCGCAAATTTGCCTGCTTTTTAATATTTGGAAACACAAAAAAACTCGCAAATATCTGTTTTCTTGCAAAAATTACGTTTAATAATTCACACCGTGGCAGAGGGCATTTCTCACCATCAAAATTTTTCCTAGCGGCAGGTGGGGAGCAAGGGGAGGGCACAGGACAGCGGGGGCAGCTGCCACCCTTCCTGCCCCCCTCCCCTCTGGCGCCGACCATGGTCAGGTCACGCGGAGTCCCGGACGCCGCGATGGGTTTACCCGACCCAGTGGCGTAGCGAATTGGGGTCCTCGTTTCTCTTCCCTTTTCCTTCCCTTCCCCCTTTCGTACACTCCTCTTCCTTCCACTCTTTTCCCTTCCTCGCCCTTTACTTTTTTTCCTTTTTCGCCTCTTTCCCTCCCTTCCCTTCCCTTAGAAGTATCACCCCAAAAATTCAGCTAGGGGATCTGGGGAGCGCTGCAAGCTCCCCCAGCGGGGTCTGGAGCAGAGCCCCAGCCAAAATCAAATTCGGTGCATTGTAGCTTCAAAATATGAGAACAGGTGGCAACAATTTTAATTATTATTTTTGGTGAGAATCAACAGTCAAATTGGCACATTTGGTGCAGTTTACAGTCCTACATGTGCTTATGTTTAGTCTGAGAGGTAAAGAGGCTGGATCCCTTGCCCTTACACAACCGTTTAATGAAAAAAATGTCGAAAATGAAAAGCAGTGTAAAAATCAGAATACTATCAAATCAATGAACCCCAGCAAGTAGTAGGCCTGGATGCGGCTAAAACAATGTTGTCGCTGATTGTCTCCTCTGTCAAAAAAGAAAAGAAAAACGGTCAGATATATGAGATATGGTGAAATTTTTATTTCCTGTTCACAATATTACCGAGGCAGAGCGGGATCAAGGTCATTTGACCTGGCTCGCCCTGGTGTAGCGCCGCCCGCCACTGTTAACCAAGTGCAATTATCCAACATACAGCCACACAGTGCACATTTCCGACGAGAAGATAACGCGTGCTAAAAGTTGCATTTTTCCCAAAGGGATTCAGTCACAAATTTTGCATTTCTGGAAGTAAACTTACACAAAGACAATTTTTCGGACAGGCTAAAATTGACAGAGGGGCATTATTAAAAATCTTTATTCACCATCACTGGTAGCACAACAAAATAATTAAAGAAAAAAAATAAAAACAAACGTATACAATAATACGACAGAGTCACATGATTATTGATAGGCAACAGAATGTTAACTACCTAAGCTTACTGTAATAATATAAACACAATACAGTCAAGGGATACAAAATAATGACGCAGAAATCTCGAATCTTGTCATTCGAATTTGCGTATAAATTTATGAACACGTTTAGGAATTATGACACTTGGTAATTCAAAAGAAAAATAGCATTGACAAGCTTCTATAATTTCGATGTTACTTGTATTAAAAAGCTTCATAAAGAAGTGGCTGACAGCAAAATCAAGTGACGAGATCTGAGATTTCACAAGTGGATAAACTTTGCCTGGATGAACAGGCAAACATTTAGACTTAAACAGATGTAACGTGATCTCCTCGGATGCAACTCTACCGATTTGAGCAAATACGGCATTGGCAGCTCGGTAAAAAGAGCGCTTTGCGTGTTCTAGTGAGCATTTGAAAGTTCTTGACTGAGTGACATAGACGCCGAGGCAACGTTTCAGTTACCCATACGATAACTTGACCGCTAGCGCTAACAATGTTACCACAAACAGCATCGCATCGGGATCCAACTCATAAGCAACACGATTTTTTACAGTTAATTGCCATGTCCAGTCGTGTGAGTTCACGTTCACAAGCATGTAATATACACTCCAGTTTGGACAAACTAGGTGCAATCAATAAAATGTCATCGGCATAAAGTATAATATATGAACTAGAATCTGAATCACATAATATACTAAGATCATCTAAGTAAACAGCGAACAAGAACGGTGACAAGACTGAACCCTGTCTGACGCCAAAATGTATGCTAAAAATTTCAGACCAACCGTTTTCCCATTTAATGCGGGAATAACGGACTGATATTAAGCTTTCTAACAAGTCCAAGAGTTTAACTGGTATGTACCGTTTATTGTTCCTCCCCCTTTCTGCCTGATACAACGCCCTGCAATGTGGCAACTGTTCAACTGCAATCTCAGAGAATCAACACACTCAAGCACATCATATGATCAGATACGAATCAGATTTGCACTGAAAAACTAATAAGGCAATCCGCCAGTTTAATCTAGAACTTGAGCTAAAACGAACTGAAAATGCTTCGAAGGAAAACGGCATGAGAGAAAGTGAAATCAAAGTAGGTGTACTATTATGCAAAACGTAAACCGGGGATCAAACCAGCAACTTGCCTGTTACGGGAAAGCTAGAAATCCCCGGGAGATCAGAAAAAGCAGAAAAAGATAGAAATAAGGTTAACTGAAATTGGGAGAAAAATAAAGCGAGAAGAAGGCGGTAAGCTAGCACTAGTTGTACCTGTGTGCGTGGATGACAAAGTGGCAGCCGACTGATCGTCGTGAGTGCTCTGCAATGCTTCAGTACGCACTGACAGACAGTCATCTAGGCTCAGGTCATCATCATTACGAGCTGCCGGGTCTCCGTCCTCACATGCTAGTGAAGTGGCGTAAGACCCCACACGAGGCAGACGCATGGCGCTAGGGTTAGCGTCAGTAGCTCTCCAATCCGTGGCCCAATCCGTCACTGGTGAATAGGCGGGAGACCCCACACGACGCACAGCTTCACCATGGCCAGGGTTAGGGTTAGAGTCTGTGGCCCCATAATTCGCGGTCCAATCAGTCGAGTTGGGGTTAGGATTAAAAACCCAATCAGTGGATGAGCCCCCTGAGGACCCCAAACGATGCACAGCTTCGTCCGGGCCAGGGTTAAGGTTAGGGTTAATGGCTGCGCAATCCGTGGACCCCCAATCCGTGAAAGAGCCGCCGGGGGACCCCAGAAGAGGACCTCCAGGCTGAGTCTCACAGCAAGCCGGCGAGCAATACAGACGGCCGTAGCGCGGTAGAAACGGCTGACCAATCAACGAGCGCGCACACGTAACGCACGCAAAACACGCGTCCGTTGCGTGCCAGTGCATCGCATCGTGACTCATCTGACCCTGGTCTACACCTATAGGTCGACCACACGCGTCACAGGGCTGGGCGTACAGGGTCTCGAAGCATGGGCAGCAGTAGGGCCTCAGAGCGCGCATGATGTAACGCTGGCCACCCAGGTGTCGAGAACATTGGAAACATTTGAAGTGACGAGTGTGCCAACATTGACCCTCCGCCTCAGTACACTCCGCAGCGAAGATTATCTGACACACAACACGTTAACATGCCTTAGACCCTCAAACACTCATCAAGCCCGTTCAAGTGCATAGATTTCAACGGCACATCGAGCATTCACAAAGCTCATCGACCTGGCTCGATGTGCACTTGACGAGTGCTTGTCAAAGCAGTTGAATGAATGCCTGCAATATCAAGCATGTTTGACGACTTAAGCAGTCATCAAGCTTCTTCAACAACACTCATCAAGCACAGATCGAACCAGCTTGACGAGTCATCCATTGTTAAATAAGTAACAAATTTTCGATGATTTTGTGATTTTCTGAGGCGACACATCTGCTATCGAGTATGAATCCATTGCTGTGAACGACCAATCTACAGCCTCTGCATTTCACAAAGTAGTGTAGGAACAGTCTCCAGATGAGTGAGCAAAACTAAAGTCATTCACGTCCATTTTCTTCATCATGTTGCAGGCCAAAAATTATCGAAATCAGGCAGTGTTACACGGAGTTACTCAAAAATAACACTGGCACTCTGGCAGAGTTTTTTTGGGACAAGCTCTGGCGTAGATGCACATTGTTTACTACATGATATAGCTCTTCATAGAAGACCCATCTCTCAGAGCTATCGAGCGTCACCTGCCATAATTAATATATGATATGATATGAATATAATATACGAATAGAGATTTAGGCTGAAAAGCTGACAGGCACTCTGCCAGTTTACTCTACAGCACTAAAAGTAAAACAAACTGAGAATATCTGGAATAGCAACAAGACGATAGAAAGTGACAAATTTCAAAGTGCAGTTACGTAAAACATAAAAAATACAGAAAGCGGTGGTTACGGGAGAGTTAGAAACCTGATGTAAGAAAAACTAAAAAAAGAAATAACGATAACAAAAACTGAGTCACCTCGTCGCAGTCGACACATCTCGGCTTGAGCGTCTCTGCGTGATGTCGCCCGCAGTAGACGCGGGGGCCTCCTGAGCCTGCGTCCCCGGGGGAGTAGAAGTAGATCAGATCAACGAGTAGCTGAAGGCAGACGACGCACACGAAGCACGCCGGGTGCCAGCTTATGTCACTTCCGGCCCGACCCGCAAACACCGACAATTCACCCCGTCTCAGCGGCTCACCGCACTACAACACAGAGCGTCACCCGCCATATGCTCACCTCACCGCCAACTCAGCATATCTCAACAGCTCACCGCACTACAGAACACAGTGGCGTTCAATCAATCAAAATTGAATGGAACAGTCAGAGTCGCCTTAACAGCACGGCTAACTCAACGTATAATCGCACTGGCATCGGTGCAGTGGTATGTAGCTTGTCAAGCATGATGAGTGCTTGTCCAAGCAGCTCGATGCTTGAGTTATTAGAAATAAGTAGGTGTGTACAAATTTATAGAGCGCCAAATTTTCACAAGAGAATCAAGGCGCATTGGAGAGAAGCGCTAGAAGCCAGATAAGTAGACTGAAAATGTTTGAACATGTTTGATAACTGAGGCATTCGTCAAGCACACAATTAACCCTCATCAAGCAGGCTCGACGAGTGCTGGATGAGTGCTCGTCCAGCCAGCTTCAATGATGGAAAGGCCGGCGGTAGTATGCGCATACCTGTTGGCAGGGTGAACTGGCGAGTGAGTCGGGTAGCGTGCGTATGCAGGCGCGTCCAAGAGACGTGCGTTTACGTGTCGCGTTGAACAGCTTGAGTTCGCGGCGTTCCTGCTCCGAGAGTTTGCTGCAATAGCGAGCCTCGTTGTCATGCGGTGGCAGCTGACGCAACAATTCACGTATCCTATGTCTCTCGCCCGCGCTACCACAGTATGGAACCACACACTCCGGCAACGCACTCATGTACTGAGCCACCTGTCCATAAGCAACGCACATAAACTGCACTCATGCAGTGTTGCAAAAACGGCTTTTCAAAAAAACCCAACCTAGTGTTTTTTTTTGGGGGGGGGTCGGGTTATTGGTTTTTTGTTTGTTTTTAGGCTCGTACTCACTGACACTACTCACGAAGGGATGGCCAGGCTGAGTTGACCTGGGTGGCTGGTTACATACCGAGATGGTTTGTCTGCCTGCCGACGGTCACCCATCCAAGTACTAACCGGGTCCAGCGTTGATGACTAAACCAAACCAGCACTGTATACTGATTAAAATACCTAACAGTGGTCCCGTTGAAACCTCTCTCCACAAAACTAACGACTGCACTAATTTACTAAAACTGAGTAAAGTCCAGCACTTGCCATAGCGCTTCTTACTCGCGACCAGAAGCGCTTTGCAATCTCAGAAGTGGCAGCTGATTGGCATGAGCTAATGATACTGCAACGCACTATGCGGCCATCCACTGCCCGCGTGAACGAACAACTGAACTCCTGGTTTGGAGCTAGCAGACATACCACCGCCCCAATCAGCCACACAAGGCCTTCACCCCATAGCCCGTAAGCCAACTTCTTATTTTTCATCCCGTTGAGCATAGGAGGCTGAGTTGGCCCCAGCACAAGGTAGGTTAGCAACTTGGTTAACTATAATGCAGTGCTTCCGATGGCGCATGCTCAAAGTTGGCTGCATATGATGCTCCAGTCTGTTCTATCCTTTAACCCTTGGCACACATCTCAATACTACAAGCTATTGAATAATAACACTCTTGGTACCACATCACATTTGCTGATATGTTTGCTCTGTGTAAACGTCGCATCGGCTCACGGCTGCATTCTGGACCCCTCAAATAAAACGGAATGGACGCTGACCGTCTGACAAACAGTTGTGTTTGTTCCACGCTCCGTATGCATGAGTTATATTTACGACCATGCATGCTGAAAACTACTCTATCATTAGTACTATAGGTAACGTGACTCCAATAAGACACTTGCTCGTAAAAGAAAACTGCAAGTTTACCACAATTCTACTAACGAAATGATTCCAAAAGTTTTCCTGCACGACTATGCAAGACCGCCAAAACGTTTTTCCAGGAACTTCTCAAAGCCCAACAACATTTAAATATAAAGACATATATAGCACTTAGGCCTGCTCATACTATACATTTACATAGGCCTACATATAAAGTGTAATCCAATGCACAAAGGTTATAAGTAATAATGACGAGAACAACTCAGTTATGGTGTTCCATATACACATGGCATAAGAGGAAGCAATCCAGCAGCAAGCAACCATATAGGCCCTATGTATGATTTTCATTTGCTTGGACTTTCCAGAGCGTGCAAAATTAAGGAAATCACGCAACCTTTACTCTTCTTACCTGTACAGGGGACAGTCCAGGCGGCACCCAGGCAAACTCGTCCAGAGCACAGCCACTGTCATCATCGGACACACAGTAACTCATCACGTTGTGAGCGTTAGAACTAGGACTGAGGTTACAACTGCTGTCATGTGTCACGGCAGCCTGGACGCCTGCTGCAGACGGCTGACGGTGTTGCAGTGGGTGACGTCTGACCGCATACGCGCGCCCGCCGGTGCCGCTGATGCTCTAGACACGGTACGTCAACAAACACACCAACACAACTGTAGCCTATTCTGTAGACAATATATGACAAATGGACGTGAAAGAACTGAAAACTACGCAATGGTAAGTAACTGTAATAAGATCGAAATCAATCTAAAAATTCGGGGCAGAGCCCAACGTGAGTCAGCCCGGCCGCCGCCGTAAGTCCGACTGACTGCGAGATAATTTAGACGGTTGAAAATCCCCTCGCAGCGAAGTCAGACGCATGATCAGCATTATGCAGAACGCACAATGTTGACGTCAACATCGGCATCGGCGCCTTAACCGTCGTTCTTAGCGGCCCAAAGTCACTGGCCGCAGAGCCTATTGGGCCGGGCGGCCAACGGCCCGCCCACTTTTCGTGCAAAAATTGGGATGTTTTTTTCAAAGTTGGACGTAATGTTATACAGGAAATATTCGTTTTTCATCTGAAACTAAACGCGCGCATGTTGACTAAAAAATAAACAAGCAATTAAGAATAAGGCGAAAATATACTTGGTTGACAATAATAGAAACCACGCAGCGACGCAACAACTGATGCGACGGATCAAAAGTGACTACGTCTAAGTTGGTGGTAGTACAAGATTAAAAAATAAGAACGGACGATAAAACATTACATTGATACTGTAACGGCGCAGTTTCGTTTCGGCTAGTTGCTATGACGTGCGGTCTCCTGGTGTGCAATACTCGTCGTAATGCAGGAAGGGGTAAAAGGGCGACTACACAGACGACATAGAAGACGTATGCGATGCTTAAAATTAAAGACGATGCTGCTATGAAAAAAGACGGTCAGCGACGCGTGTGAGAAAACGCTAAAATGTTGCGAAAGAAACTCGCCTGTAGGTAGGCCGCTATGTGGTAGTGAACGATGCGACAGGTGACAACGATGAACTGGATAAAGGGAGTTCTATTAAACGCTTACTGTGGTAACACACAGCACCAATAGGACGTTCAGTGTAAAATATTACCAAGTCTACCAAGTGCCTTAACATGGACGGAAGCTCTAAGAACTGGCTTCATAAAACACTGTACAGCGTTGTTCAGCTCTAAACATCTGTCCAATTTGCTTCAAAGCTGCTATTTCAATCTAGGACCAGTAATAAACCTTACTGTAGACGGCTGCAGGCGTTTGCTGGCTGGTAATGGCAAATGTCCGTTGTCGAGGCCTACAGACCTGCAAGCTAGCAGTCCTACATAATTATAAGCATAGAGACTGACTTGCTTGCTACCAGTAGCGAGCACTGGCGTAGCCATAGGGGGGCACAGTGGGCATGTGCCCCCAGGAGCCTACTTAGTTACTCAAAATAGTGCCCAAAATGCACCAAAACACGTCATTTTTATCTGTCCCATTGCTATAGCATAGCAAGGGACAGATTATAAAATCACCTGCGTCTGTCTGTCATTCTGTCAGTCTGTCTGTAAACACTCCTACGGCCGCAATTTTGATTCGATTTTGATGAAATTTTGCATAGTGATTCGGGGCCCGAAAAGTAAGATCTAGTTTGTTTGGGATAAAAATCTGACAACTCCTTCCCCTATTTACCCCAATTTAAAAAAATGCATTACGGCCTATGGAGACATCAAAGCGGTAAAAATGTGGTCCCTGTAAAAGATAATTGCGCGCTGTTTGCAGCTACCCCGCTATTTTCGGGCCCGGGCTATGCAATGGTGTCATGTACATTTCTCCCCTGAAGACCCATGTTGTCATGGCAACCAACCGTTTTTATTCAAAGACAAAATTGCCTGCAGGTTCACAAGAGCGTCAAACGCTGAAACGCAGCTGCTAGGTATAGACAGCGTGGCAATGGGACAGATACCTCGTTCCACAGAACGTATTTCTAGTTACACAAAAAATCCAAACACTTTCTGGGGAGGGAGCACAGCCTCCTCCCCATCCCCCTTCTCCGTGGGAAAGGGACATCCCTCCCCATACCTCACCCTTGAAGTGCCCCCACTAGAACTAGATCCTGGCTACGCCACTGGTGACGAGGGGACGAACTGCCCATCCTGTCATCAATTTTTGGCTGTCGAATAACTGCCGGAAAATCTGACTAAAGAACATTTAGGAGGACTAAAAACCTTATTTATGGGAAAATTTGGAGGCAAAATTGAAATTCTGAGCACAGTGCCGAAAATTTGCAGTATCAGTCGAAAATTGCAACTTCCTGTCTCGCCTATCTTTTCAACCCAAGTCGCCGCTGACAATTAACTGCCCACTCGGAATTTTTGGCTGGCGGAAAATTGTCGAAAAGTGTTCTTCTTGCTCCAAAAATTTGTGTGCCAAAATACAACATTTGGGGCTAAAAACCCCATTTTTCAAAAAAAATTCAGCAGCAAAATTGAAGTTCTGAGCATCCATCCTCCATCGGAAATTCGTGAATTCTGGCTGTGTGGATTTGGTTGCAAATTTGCATCCAATGTCTGTCGGATTCCTTGCCTTCCTTCATCGCCGGGCACCGCGCCCGCTACTTGCTACAGTGCCCGTGTGGATGCACGCGGTGGTAGATTGCGGCTGTCACACTGCAACGTGTTTTTACGAGACCACCGGCGATACAAGTACCTATAGGCTGTGGTAACTCAGACTTTGATATACAGTGTCACGGCTCTGTTTACTTACTGTTCTCAGTAGCAATTCAGCACCGAGCGAGCGACCACACATCTAGTACTGTACTGTGCGTACATGTCATTGTCTTTCGTTGTTTTGTTAGCTTCGCAAGCAGGAATTTATCAGCACTGTCAATAGCTTTATGGCGTGCTTTACCAGCATTAACATCCTACGACACTGCTTCGCAATATATGGACGGAGGGAGGTCCTACAACTTCTGTATGCTGCAATCTCGCATGCATTAGGCCTATATTCCACTGAAAAAAAAATATAAACTTAGGTCTACTTACTTACTTACCATATAGGCGACAATATCTCTCCACGGTTTATCATATACCCTTCTTTTCCTATTCCCCTCCCCTTCCATCCCTTCGCCTCCTTGTTCTTAGAAGTAGGCCTCTAAAAATTTTTTCCAGATAGAAATGAGCGAGACAGCGGTCCCCAGTGGAGTCTGGGGCGGAGCCCAGAGTTCTCAACACATCTGAATTTTCAAAACGTCACAATTTCCAAGCTGAAGATTTTGGACGTCCGTTTACAAAATCTGGAAGTCATGCAGTAGCTATAGGCTTACAAGAAAACTCAAGCAAAAAATAACATAATGCAAAACTACATGCGTCACTAGGCCTTGGTTTTGAAGACAAACAACGTTCAATTCTAGCTTTATGCAAAAAATGACGCAGTATATGGATCAGAATTATTTATTGCGCACAGACTAACAGAAAACAGATTCTGACGTTAGTTTGCACTTGCAGTTTATTATAAACAAATAAATATAATGAGAGGCAGTTTCATTTTGACGGCGTGACGTCCACGTCTGAAAATTTGGGCGTACGGGCTGAAATTTTTGGACGTATTTGTATGGAGTGTGCATGGGTTAATGCAGCTAGCACAACACGTGTAAGGATGATTGTTTGGTCCCTCCTTTTCTAATTATGCATTTGCAAGTAGGTAACGGGCCGTGGGAATTACACAAAACTAAAAGAAAGAATTGCTAATCACGCACGTCTGTAATCAAGCAAAACCTTAGCAGCAACTGAACTAGCTGCTACATTGCATCGGCCCAGCTGCTGTCTGGCTACCTTTAACCCTTCTGCTTGTGCTAGCTGCATTAACCCATGCACACTCCATACATATTTATGCCCAAACGCCCGCTATTGAAAAACCTGGTGGAGCCCTATCCTAGCCCAAATCTAATTTGGTTCACTTTAGATGGGATGAAGTCGGGAACGGGGCAGTGCATCCTTAGTGGATTAGACGGTCTGGGCCGGAGCGTCCCCCTGCAGCGAAGTCCGTAGCGGCGGTAGCGCAGTCACGGCCGAAAACAAATTTGGCTCGTTTTAGCCTTAAAACACTTATAGCGGAACGACGACTGCCCACCTGTGAAGTCTGAAAGATGTTGCCCCCTTAAGAAATATAATGTATGCTTAACCTTCAAGCGCAGTCTTCAATGGACGTAGACCCACCCCTCTGATCAATGGTACCATCAATATGTCTTTAGCCTGGTGTGACCACTTTCCAGCGCATGTGAGATTCCCTAATTATTCCATGACTTTTTCCAGTAGGCACCGTGGCGCAACTTCAAATTTCAGGCCTCCTGCAAGAAAATCATTCAGCCACCTTTTTTCTTCCTTTTCCCTCCCTTCACGTTCCTTTCTCTCCTGCCCTCACCGCCCGTCTCTTCCCCTTTCCTTTTGTCCTTTTTCCGCTTCACGCTCCCTTTTTTACAAGTAAGCCCACTCAATGCAACTAGTATCGCAAGATCGAGGTCTGGGGGAGCGCTGTAAGCTCCCCCAGCTGGGTTCCCGGCCGAAAACGTACTTTAGAACATTGTGGCGCCACAGAACCTGCATCTGGTGACATCAAATTTCGTATTTTTGCTGTGCGAAAAAAAACAAATAATTTTGGGTCCCCTAAACCTGCGGGCCCCCACACTGCCAGGCCCGTCGAGAGGGTAAGGGAGGGGGGGTAAGCTACCCCGGGCCCCGCGACGTTTGGGGGCCCCGTCGTCGGCCAGAAATATAATGTACGCCATGAATGTACCATTTTAAAAAGAAAAAATTCAAAAATTTTCTCCCCAGAGGAGCCCCGTGAAAATGTTTGGGGGCCAGGCAAGAATGTTTCCCTGGGCCCCGCTGTGGCTCTCGATGGGTCTGCACACTGCGGTGTCTGCGGGAACAGTAGTTACGCCAAAGTAGACTGCAGACACAGATTCATCGACATACTGTTTAACGCTATAGTCGACAGTATTTGTTTCACGTTAATTAAACAAGAAATCTGAGCTTATGCTCATGAGACGCGCGAGAAACTAGGCATGTGGCAGTTCCTGTTCACAGGTTGTCTTGGTCTATCTCCATATATTTCGTCGCAAATCATTGTTCTGCAACTCAAAATCGCAAAAAAAAAATCACTAAACCCCCTACTGTCGAGTTAAAAATCATTCAAGATCATCGATGTTGATAAGACCAAAAACAAGTCACCAGTGCTTGTTATAATAAGCAAGATGTATATGCCTATCTGCAACCGTTTTCACGCTAGACAAGCCAATTGCGGAAAAATGGCTACTATTAGGAGGTACCCCTCTTTGACATCGTCACGCACAGGCCTGTTAAAAGTACGGGGTCAAGACTTGGACTGCTAAAGTTTACATCCAATGTTCAGAATTTCATGTGCAGAATGCCTCCATCTTCAGCCATTTTGGCGAAATTCATTAGAAATGTGTGTTGCATCCTCAAATCGCGAAAAATTCACTAAAACCCCCTATTTTAGGGGTTCAACGTCATTCAAGGTCATTGATGTTGACAACCCTAAGAAGGTCGTCGCCAGTGCTTGTTATGATAAGCAGCATTCTGTGCCTACCTGCAACCATTTTCACGTTAGACAAGCCAATAGCTGTATAATAACGTCTTTTAAGGGTGCCCCGCTTTCTTCCCCTCGTTAGTGGGTACCCCTGTCACCCAGCGTCATGAAATTTGGTCAAAAAATACTAGAGGCTCTGAGCCATCATACGGTGAAAACCCGAAGTCTATCTCACTTGGGCTTGGATCGGTACCGTGACGTGACTGACAGACAGGATTACCATAGCTTTTAGCTAATATGCGCTATGCTAGAACTCGCGCGTAAAAAGCCAGAAAAAAATAACGCAAAATTGGACTGCATAGTGCAATAGTTTATGCCTAATATTTATAGTAACGTTGCACTAATTTCTTTCCAGTTTTCCCTGACTTTTCCAGGTTTTGCGGGTGATTAGTCAGCCTGCTTTAATGCACAGTAACTGTAGCTGCTGTCGGCTGTGTAGAGGTCTATAAAGACTGCAGGCGCGCTGTGTAACTGACAGTAAGTCAGTCATGTAGGGCGAGATTAATGCAATTCAAGCGGCGTTCATCACTCGCCAGCTAGCTCTATATTGTAAACACATGCACACCAGCCGAGACGATCTATCGACAATCTATTAGAGATGGGCACCCAACCGAACCGAACCCATAATGGACCCAGGCGGGTCAAGCCAAACAAGAACCCTGTTGCTTCGGTTCTAAACAGTTCTCAGAACTTTAACGTACAAGCAGACAGGTCGCTATACGCTCCCTGTCCGCTTGATCTTTGCCATAGTATCGGCCTGCGACCTCCATTTTCGGCCCTTCGGGCCTCAACTCGGCCTGCGGCCTCAATTTTTGGTCCATCGGGCTTCAACTCGATCGACGTTACTGAGCAGCATCATGGACGATCCAGTATGCGTTGCTGCGCTGATGATGCGTCACCATAGTGACGACGGGGCGACTGAAATCGCGGGAGTGGACATTGCGGGAGTGATTGGTAGTAGAAAAAGTATGTGCGCACAGAAAAGTCTCAGTTATACACTTAGTAGGCCTATGTGTTGCAGTTATTTCTGGCAAATGCGGCACAAAACGAAAGCTCTCCTGTAGCCTATAACCATGAAACGGAACGCTATGTTTTTTGGACATGTCAATTCAAAGAATGTGAATAGTGGAGATTTTTGGATATTTATGATGCTACTAAATACTGAAAAAGTCAAATGCAATAAAAAATACGCACCGCAAACGTGTGAAATAAAGCACTCAAACAATTACATTAGTAGCAAAGTTCACACTGTCTCTAGTGAAAATTACGATATCCTAGCTCGCAGTCAGTCTCGTGTACGTGTAGCCTATAAGTACTGTCTCTAATGAAAAATACGCTGCTTATTGCTGTTTCGCTACTCCCTCAATGTCCACTCCCGCGATTTCAGCGCCCCCGTGACGACGTCTATATGACGTCGCAGCCAATCGTTTCGCACAGCTCTGCTGCGGCCTATAGAGGTGTGGCTGCAAAGTTTTAGAAAAAGTAAAATTTTCTCAAACGTACAACCCTCTGTCCCCTCAGCGACATCTCACCTGTAGCCCATGTTCCGACAGAGGACACAGCGTGCAAAATTTTGCGGCCGTAAGTTGTGCCGTTTAGAAGTTATTGGCGGTCGCAACTCATCACAGGCTGAACGGTAGTTCAAGCCCCGAGTTAACGGCGACTTCTCTTACTTATGGGAAAGCCAAAAATTCGACCCCCACAGAATCAAAACCCCTGACCCGATTGAGATAAAATATGGCAGGGTTGATTACGTCGGCGAGGGGACCCGTCACGCAAAATTTTATGCAAATTCCTCCAAGGGGGGCTTCCCGGCAAATGGGTGAAATATACGCCAAAATTTTTATAGCTGTACATATACCTTTTTTTCAGAAACTCACCTACAGGTCAGACCCTTCGGCAGATTTTTGCGCGCGATGGTTCAAACGACGCGGTCTCGCGCAAGGATGTGCCTTCTGGGGGTTAAAAAATTTGAAATTAATATTTAACGTATTTATTCGCAAAAATCGAAAAAATTACA
>Ga0209367_1006807_pt1 | contig 15779 bp, 13 predicted proteins | sample WorMetLIZISLAND2_FD_187412 | JGI IMG/M metagenome (GOLD analysis project Ga0209367, IMG submission 187412) | Marine gutless worms symbiont microbial communities from Max Planck institute for Marine Microbiology, Germany - Olavius geniculatus... ... | reverse complement strand
AATATATACTAATGAGTCATAGTATTTTTTATATCAGAGACACACAATGATTGAAGTGTGTGGATTTATGGAGAATATTTTACAGTAGAGAAAAAACATTAAGCTTAAAGACGAAACGTAAGCAACAGAAAGTAGCTGAATGAGTTCAACTTCATCATTATCAACATCACTGTGATCATCATCATTTCATTTGCTTAGTTTAATGAAACAATTTACCAGTAATAGTTTGTGGTGATAAATTTTAAAGTGAGCAAGACTAGGTCTTGGTCTTGATTTTGGATGGAAGTTTTGGTGTGGTATATCTCATTCTGATTGTGAACTCGAAGATTACTGGCTAAACGGCTAGATGATTCTACTTTTGTGCATCTGTTTTAAGCTTAAATTCCATTATGCCGACTTTGCAACAAAGTCCGGGACAAGTTCCCGACAAAGTCGCGGACTTGTCATGGACACAAATCATGAAAGTCTGCGACACAAATCATGTCGCTGACTTTTATAATTTGTGTCCGCGACAAGTTCGCAACTTTGTCGTGAACTTGTCCCGGACTTTGTCGCGGACTTTGTCGCCGACTTTTGCTATGCATTGTAACGGACTAAATTCCATTAGAGCGACACAAATGGGTTTGATGCGGACTTGTCACAAACTTTGTCGCAAACATCTCGACGTGTCAAGATGGTTTGTGTCTGCAACTTTCGTGATTTGTGTCCGCGACTTTCATGATTTGTGTCCATGACTTTCCCTACGGAGAAGTTTTGGTGAAAGTCGGCGTAATGGAATTTGGGTTTTATGAAGGTATATTGCCGAGGCCTGGAATTGTTGATTTTTATTAATTAAGTGAGTTGCCGTTGTTTGATAAGTGACATCTTCTCAAGCATTTCATAGAAATGAATAAGTAATATGCACAAACACTTCTTGATACACAGGAAGACAGTAGTAGCACATAAGGCAGAACATTTTGTACAATACTCTGAAACAGTGGCGTATTTAGGATTTGGCAAAGGGGGGCCATGGCGAGCGCGTGGAGCGCGAGCCTATAACAGGGGCCTGGGGGCGGAGCCCCCAGCGGGGTCCAGGGGCAGAGCCCAAACCCCCCTGAAGCTGAAACACTTTGCTTCTGAATGTTCAATGGAAACCACAAATTCGCCCATTTTTCTGAAATTTGGAAACGCAAAAGACCATCAAATATTGTTGAATTTTGCAATTCTTGCTGGAAAATGGCAAAATACGCACCTTTTCATATAAAGTCGCCGGTAAAAAATTTTCATGGTCAGGCCAAAGGGGGGGCATCTCAACCGTGCCCCCCCCCTAAATACGCCACTGCTCTGAAAACTACTTGTAACTAAAAGAGCCTCGGTAATAAAACTTTTGATAGAATCGGAAGTCTCGTTGGTGACAAGTTGTTTTGATTTTGGTTTTAAGGCCTTATGAAATTTTGTTTTCATCTACATCATCGTCTGTTGTGGCGGTGGATGACAGGAGGAGATTGAAGAGGAAGAAGAAATCGAAGACGTCTACGTGCCTTACACGCCGCCAGTCGCCAAACCTTGGCAGTCACTCGGCTCTGAGATCGAAATTGATGAAGAGACTGTTCGTGAAACTCGAAAAAGGGTCAGAGTTTGGTAGAATTTTATCATTATTTGCAAGGTCTGGATTACATAATGGGTACGCTAGGCAGTTGCCTATCGGGTCGTCCATACGATCCAGACGATGTGTGACTTAGGGGAAGGAGGAGTTGAAGGCTGCATGACGTCACGCAGGTCACATCTGCGGCCAGGCCGTTTCACGTGATTTTGCACATAAGTTGGTTAGACAATTTTTGCAACAGAGACCATTTCTACATATCAGAAGTTTGATATACGATGCTTATGTTGCGAATGTGTTAAATTATGCCAGAAAATTTGCGTTCAGTTTGAAACTCATAGATCTGTAGGCTGCTTTACAGACTGCAAGGGGAGGGGTTAGAAGTTTGTGGTGTCATATTGGGGGGGGGTTCAGAGCACCGTGACGAAATGTGACGAAGGGAAGAGGTGATTATTTCTTCCCTAAAATTGTGTGACGTCATTTATGGATGACCCCTTTGACCCTGCACAAAAAGTGGTTTTCGCATATTTCAGGAAGAATTACAATAATTTTTGTTGTTGTTTTGCATGTGTTTGAAGTCTGATTATATTATTTTTTAAAATAATTATATGGTTTACAGAAGCATAGACACAGTCATAAAACATAAGTATCTTACTGCAATAACTAGTAAGAGTTCATCATTGCAGTTATTATTTTCTATGACTTTTTGAAAATTGAATTATTCTCAGCTGAATTTTATGACTTACTGGTATCTCGTTTATCTGTTAAATCCTATCTTTGTAATGTCTTTTTTAAGTTGCATCAGTTGATATTTATCACATATTTATAACAGTATATGATATTGCTTGCTGCTGTGTATTTCTGGAGCAGATTGTGATGTCCATAAAGCGTGTCTGGCGTGAGTTTGGTGCCCCGTGCACTTTCTCAGACCGCAGTGCCGACAAAATCAAAGATGGCATTATTGACTGTCCTGCCTATGACGAGAAAGCATTTGACTTGAAACGAATGGAGCTCGACAGAAGCATACAGGTATTTGAACACTGTGTCTGTAATTAGTATGTTTACGAAATTATACTTCTATCTTGTCTAAGTCATCAAATGACTTGACTGATTGTGTATTGGAAACAGAAGGTTGGTTCTTAAGTTGTTGTTTATCAGGTTGAAAGCCTTAAATACAATAGAAATGGTTGAAGTGACTGGCTGTGCTTGGAAAAGAGTTTTATATCCACAGAGAGGCCACTGACAGAGTGATGTAAATTTTCGCCAAAGCTACCAGTTTTTGCAGCCTGTCTTATGCTAGATATACTATAATTTTTGACAACATTATCAGACCACTTTTTGCAGCCAAGTGATGGAGATGACGCTGCCTCAGTCTGCTGCACATAACTTGCTTTGCATTGACTGAAAACCTAAAAGTGTTTCAGACACGACACGCCACTGATGAGGTTCAAAATTACAGAGAACATTGAACAGGTTTTGCACCAATCACGGCTCATTTATTAACTTCTGCGTAATTTTATGAAAACATGTAAATTTTATGGCAAAGGGCAAATTTCATAGTTCATGCAGCTGGAAATATTGTAGCCCACAGAAATCGGTTGGTTCTATTTATTATCAATGTTAGGGCCTATTACGTTTTGCTCATACTTTTAGAGAATGCTAAGAAATTGCAAGGTTCTTGTTTCTGTGCGCATTGTTTAGGCAGTTCCAGAGCTGGTAGACATTTCAATGCAGACCGACTGGTTGTATCCAAAGAATGCTGCAGTGCAGTGTGAACCTCGTGAATTCACAGAAGAGGAAAAGGTGGTGATTCAGGAATCCGACGAAATGGCCGAGTTTATCAGCAACGTAGCTCAAAGGTCTGTTATTTTGTGTGGCATGATTGCAGTAGGCGTAGTGGTTAACGTGTTTGCCTCAAATCTGAATCAACAAATTTGCTGTTTGCCAGACCCTGTTGGTACTTGATATCTAGATGGGTGTGTCTACTGACAGATCGGTATTTAACCAACCATCCAATGTCATCACAGCCTTTTATTTCTTTGGAGTAAGTAAATGGAGTACTGGCCAGCTTGGCCGGTGTTAAGACATGGTGCATTCACCTGTATCCTGTATGATTTCATATGGCAGCTGATACTCCATAGCTCTAAGATGCCGTGAGAAGCCATAGACGCCTTTTGTGCATTTTTCTTTGTCTGAGATAATGACTTAAGTATGTGTGAATTATCATCGTGATGGGGAATTGCTGTATCTGAACTTTTGTCTGTGATGTGTTGAAGCAAACAAGTTCTTTTCAAAAAAGTCTGTTTTAATCTGTGAGGTCGGTCTTGGGTGAATGTGATGACGGATAAAAGGTCTTAACAGATAAAGAGATTTGTCTGACTATAACTGTTTTTTTGTGTGCGTATATTTGATTTTTGGTGTTTTCCTATTGATGCTTTTAAAAATTAATTTGCTTTAGTTGTGCCGTATTTTGTTTTCAGCATGTGTTTGTGTATTATGTGTTCTTTGCTTTGCTTAGTTTTATTTTTATTTATTATTCCGTTTACATTGTATTAACCAATTATTTGAAATAAAATAGCTGCTGGTTCATGAATGATTCTGTCAGTGATAGCGTGATCACTGTCCTGCATAGATGTTAGTCGGCTCTACGACAGAATGAAATAGTGATAATATGGATGCGGTTACTGTTCTGCATAGAATTGAGTCGGCATTGCAGCAGAATGAAATCATGGACGTGTTTTTTGATGACTGGGCTGCTTTGACCCTTGACGACGGAAGCTTCGGCAGCAAAGCCGACAATCATTTGAAGGTGACCACTGCCTTTCTATATTTAGTTTAGTATTTTTTGGTGAAATCACCCTGGTGCAAGCAATTTCATTTTAGCTACCCATTATCTCGTAGCGTGGTCTCTCATCTGTCGTCTGTCACATTCATGCAACCTGCTTTAATTCCATGATTTACATGCCATTTGATAAGTACATTTGCAGGATCCAGTGCCACATTGTGTTAGACAGAGTTCCTGGCCCACCATAAAAGGGGGAGATTTGCAGGGTCACTTGTGACTTGGCTGGGGCAGCACTGATCAGCGATATTACGTCATACTGAATTACTTTGATCACTTTTTATCACAAAGATTGTTTTTAACAGGCCCTTTTTATCATTAATGTCGACACTGTGAGAAGATGTTGTTTAATATGTCAAATTATTTTACCTTTTTATTTCTTGATAATCGTGTTAATAATTACACTTTTTGCTAAAACTTTTGTGACCAGTTGGCTTGATGATTGAAACTGATTATTTGTTTTGAGAAAGGCAACAGTAGTGTTGCCGAAACGTCAACGAATCGATATTGACAAATAACGTAGGCTAATTATCTGATGAACTTACTTCTGTGACCTACTTCTCGTTTCAATGTGTGAGTATATTCAAAGGTGATTTACTGTGGTGTTTGTTTGTGTCACTGCAGGAGTTCCAGTCGTTCACGGACCTGGAGTTCAGCAAAGAGCGCACAATTACTTGCATCGACTGGCATCCTACGATCAAAGGCGTCGTCGCCGTGTCGGTTGGCGAGCGCCTGCCGTTTGACGACCGAGTGGATAATGCTCACAGAATTATCATGACGCCTTCGCTAATTCTCATCTGGAGCTTCAGTGATCCCATTCACCCTCAGGTCTATGTCAACTATATGATGAATCCTCGTGTATATGCTAAGTGACAGTTTGGAATGGTATGTAAATGAGTGTTAAACGAACTTACATACTCCAGACAGCGTGGTTTGACATACAGTTCTTGAAATTATTTCTCGGTTGTTGACGCATTGGATCACGTGCCTACACGTGAACACGCTTGAGTGCACCCAAGGAGTTATTAACTTGTTATACCACTGCAGACATAGTGGTAGAAATAGTCTGTACAAGTGCAACTCCAGAATAAAAGTGTTTATGTCATATTGAAAGCTTCTATCTATCTGCTTTCATTGATGAGCCGACTGTCATTCATAGTACCTGTTTGCAACAGCCGAGAATTAGAAAACTTTGAAAAAAGTGTTTTTTTTAAAATTTGCATTGTCAATGGAAACTCATTGTGAAACCGTACTGTAGGCCTAGTTCTATTAGGTTTGAAACACGGAAATAAATTAGTAGGCATAACAGTAACAGTAAGTATAAGTTCTGTTACTTTGATAACAACAGAATACCATTGCTAGATTCCAGCTATTTGTTTAGCTAAAAATATGTGCACCATACAAAATAAGCCGATGCCGGTTGACAGTGGCGGTTTTAGGCCCAGGCCGGGGGAGGTGCACAGGCCCCCAGTTTTGCTCCAGCCCCCCTAGTTTCGTGGCCACCAGTGATTTTTTGCAAAGATAACACAAATATTTGATTTCTTTGCATTTCACAGTTTTAGAAAAAATGGGCAAATTTACGGCTTCCATTGAACGTCCAAAAACCAAAAATGCTTCAGCTTTAGGGGGCTTCGCCCCCTTGACCCCCTGACCAGGGCTCTGCCACTGGACCCCATTGGGGGCTCTGCCCTCAGACCCCTGTTAGAGGCTCGTGCTCGCCATGGGGGCCGTGCCCCCCCAGATATTGCGGGCTAGAACCGCCACTAGTGGTTGATTAAAATTGTAATGTTGCTAAAACAAAACAAGCAGTGTAATGCTAAGGCTCAGGCTGGTTAATCATAGTTAAGCTGCGTTTTTCGGGTCGTGTGTGTAGTTGTTGCTGGAGGCTCCTGAGGACATAATGTGCTTCAAGTTCTGTCCGACAAATCCCAACATCATAGCAGGCGGCTGCATCAGTGGGCAGGTCGTTCTCTGGGACATCTCACAGCACGCAGACCGACTCAAATTGTCAAGCACAGCCAGCAAGGCTAAGGATACACTTGGATCACTGGTTAAGTTGCTGCTTATTATTATCATTACATGGTTCTTACGGTCAGGGGAAGTCAGGGAAAGTCAGGAAAAATCCAGACGGTCAGGGGAAGTCAGGGAATTCAAAAGTACCATGGTGCAAAAGTTGACAAAGATGCAGAAAAAAACAGAACTGTTGCACGCACACTGCATACAGCAGTTCAAAATTTTTTCTGCTCGCTTCGCTCGCAGATTATTTATACTTTTACTTTTTCATTTGTTCTGCCGCCCTTGTTTCTAGTGTTATTGCAAGCGATTGAAAACCAACATTGGTATTTCGCATGAACAAATTAGTCAGGGAAAACAATTCATTTTGTTCTGGAAAGTCAGGGGAAAGTCAGGGAAAATGTATTCTGCAGAGTAGTAGGAACCATGTCATTATTTATTCGTTTGTATGATAATAAAACAATTGTAGATAAAAACAATGTTTAAAAAGCAGTAGATAAAGATAAAATGGCACGATGTGCTCTATCATCTGCCTTATGGGATAATGTATAAAAAACATTTGTTGCTAAAAATCTTTTAAATGAAGTGATAAATCAACAAATGTAACGATATGTGTAAAACATGCATGTGAGCTTTCAATTAGTGTCACTGCAGTTTACTTGATGTAGGACACAACTGGAAACTGGCAAGTTATTCACTTAGCTAAGATATGAATAGTGATTATTTTTTGCTAACAGCGTGGTTAGAAGTTAATTGTTATTGCTGTTCTAGTTTTTTGAACATAGTAAGCTTATGTCAAATCACCAAAGGCAAATATACCACTAAGCCTAACAATAATTGAATGTATTTGTTAATTGATACAGCACAGGTTACTTACAGTTACAGCTATAAAACAGAGTAATGAAACTCACAACTGGAAATAAACGTAACAGCCAACACAGTGCAAGTTCATGACATCGACTGAAAACGTTGAAAAACAGTGTTTAAAATTTCCTGAGCGCTTTGACAGTCTTAATATCATTGCACTGAAAGGTCTTTATGTTCAGCACTGGAGCACATTGTTCAACGTGACCACACTTTACTGCATTGATTGTGGCTGATTGTTTCCAAAACTCTGATTGCTCGATTTTCATTAAGCGTGTATGTTCCATTTTTATGCACCACTCTGTAGAACGTTTGTCATGTTTTGTGTGGTGTGCATGCACGTGTAGGCGGGGTTTGAAGATGACAGTGAACTGCAGACACCAGTGATGCGCTATGCGGCAGTGTCTGCTATTGAGCATAGTCACATTTCGCCCGTCACCGACATTCAGTGGCTGCCAGATCACGTTGAGGTACTTCATTCCATGCACTGAGCTAGTTTTTACTGGTATATTCGTTCGTGGTCTGCAGTGAGCGATGTTTTCGTTGTTATACTCGTCCGTTACCTCGTCATTTCCTCTGACGGTTACTCTCGTCCAGACATTAAAATTCGTATTGGTCTAGCATCGTCAGTTATGTCAACATTTAGTCACATCTGGAAGGATCGGCGTCTTTCACTGACCACAAAAATCTGTATTTATCAGGCCTTATTACTGTACGCAGCCAAAACCTGGACTTTTCTCGATGCCGATTCTAGAGCCCTCGAGGCATTCCATATGAAATGTTAGAGGCAGCTCCTGCAAAGCAAATGGCACCAGTTCATTTGGAACGACGAGATAACTGAGTCCACCGGTCTGCCGTCATCTCAGAGTCAATCAGCTGTCTTCGGTCACGTCGCCAGGTTGCAAGAGGATGTTCCAGCTCACAAGGCACTCAACTGCCATGTTGACCTATCGCTTGGACGTCCACCAAGTAGCCAGACCAGGCCATCCCCGCAACAAATGGATTGACCAGATCCGGCGGGACGACAACCTTCCGCCCGCTGACCTCTGGAGGCATGCCGTCAGTCGTGGTTATCGCGGGGCGGCACTACGGCCTCTACTGGCTAAGCGTTGACGACGACGACGTTATCTGCTGTAATAGGCCGCATTACAGGTCATGCTCTTGCCTGTCCCTTCGTCTGTCTCTCCGTCTGTCTATTCCGTACGGTCTCCATTTCTTGGCTCTTGGCGTAGAAAAACCATAGCAATTTTGTGAACGTTCTTCGTGACATGAGTAACTGATGTGCCGGTTTTTTTAGCTTCTGAGGTCAGTAGATTGGGTTAGGAGCTTAGGGTTGGGTTTATCACTGCTCAGAGCATAGGCGACTGTGCACACTTAGATGGAAGATGGTCGCATATCATGACAACACTCAGCAGTTGTTTTATTGAAGCTATGGTCATTGCGTACCGTTTGTGTTGTGGGTAGTTAACGCGCATGGGCGTTCCTCAGGAAAACACAAGCGGCGAATGCTGTCAACTGATAACCTGTGCTACAGACCAGTGAGTTATGTCTTGTCTTTTTGTGCAAAGATACTCGAGCCTTTTTCCCACTAGTTTGTAACCCCCAGACACAATCTTCTCAGACGAAGTCCCCCTGTTATCTTTATCATATTGAGAAATATTTGACAGTTTGTAGCCGTGGTTTTTTTTTCGTTTTAGCCATTAATGTATGTATTTCTGCTAGCAGCAGTACCTATTCTTTTGTGGCCAGCCATACTTATAATCTGCGTTACACGTTTTCTCCATCTGTCTGTCCATCCTATATTAATTCATAACTTGAAAACAAAAGACATCTATCTGTAGCTTTAGTTTAAGTTTTATCTTGTAAACTATTGATCATTCTTGTGAGTGGTTTTATGCGATTGATTGGTTGGTTGGTCGGTCGATCGGTCAGTTGATTGAAAGTGATCATGGCTTCCATTTTTTCGCTTTGTGCACTTGCTGTGTTTAGTTCTAGTTTAAATAAGGAATACTACCACCGTTTCAGTCGGTGGAACCAGTTGGCCGTACACGCGTGGACTGTAATTAATACTTCCAGTGAAATTTGTCGTGTACAAACAAGTTTTTTCTGTGCTCAGAGTATCGTATGTGGCAGTTGTAAGCAGGTAAATGAGTAAATTGAGTAAGTAAGTAAATTGGTATATACACGTGTACTATAGGCTTTACTATGCAATGTCCATAAGAAACGTGTGCAATCCGACTAATGCTTTATGGTTGTTGCTATCTCACTCACTGCCTGCTGCTGAATCAGTCCTTCGCAGCACCGTGACACGTACATGCTCAAGATGCGCCTGGAGGCACAGAGCCGGCGACGACGCGCCATGAACTCGATGTCGACAGCCGGCGGAGCACCTGGTCCTGCTGACGACCTGCGACAGAACGCCACGTCGTCCGACCACGCGCTGGCTCGCATGGCGCGCGGTGAACTGTTTGATGAGGAGGAATGTCTCACTGATGATGAACAGCTCGACGTGCTGCCCGGGTAGACTAGACGTGTTAGTGGGTGGTCTCACTGCCACGGGCGTCACCTTTGTCACACGCAGACAGACAGCGAGACACAGGAGTTGGGCGTCTGCTGCATGTTTCACTTGCTTGCTTGTAAAACTGTTCACGACTTCACATTTGTTTCATCATCATCATCATCATCATCATATTATGATCGTAATATTGATCGTGATGCATAGCGCCCAGCAGTACTGGATCACGTTACACAGTCTGTGACGCATGTCACGGTGTCAGTTGTACTGTATGTCGTCAGCCATATGACATCACAGTCTGCATGTGTTGCTAGTGTGAAAAATCACGCCGTCGTTCACCTTACACTTTGCTCTGTTTATAGCTGATCTCCGCTGTAACAACATAAGTTGCGGGTTGAACGTAGAATGGCAAAACATCTTCTCTGTTGTCGATGATATTTCAACAAATTTGAAAACAGCTTTCTGTGTGACAACTTTTTTTCGGACTTTTCCCCTAGTGTTTTTGATATATTCTTGCAAAATTTGCTAACAAATAACATGCAGATTTCCTTGATGTATTTCATTTTGTAATGAATTAGTATTTATGCAGCATTTTGAAGAACTTTGTAGTTTGTAGTTAGGATGTTTTGCCATCCTGCCTTCGATGTGTCATCTTGTCTTCGTCACGCACAGCATTGTGCCAAATGCTAATCATTATTAGCTGTACCTAAGAAACTGGTTTATAAAACAGTGCTTGGCTGTGGCGGATTCAATGGGGAAGCATTGGGGTGTCCGTCCCCCTTCCGCTCACTGGATGCATCTTAAAGCAAGTGAAAATTTTGCAGCAAATGCATTATTTTTGCATAACATTTTTGAAAAATTTTCTGGGGAGGGGGCACAGCTTCCTCCCTAGATTCCACATCCACCCTTCCGGTCCTTATTCAAAAATTCTGGATCCGCCGCTGGTGCTTGGTAATTAATTTCAGTAACGTAGGCTGATGCTGATGACGCAATTTTACAGGCCACTGATAGGCCTTTTTAGCATCTGACTGTAGTAGAAATTAACAATAGCCTACTACTGGCTGTTTATTAAGAACTTCATTTCGTAGAGTAAACTTTAGTCTGTGGTACAAGCATTTGTAAGACGTAGCTAGAGAATTATGATAATTTGTAGAGACTGTTGCAAACAATGTTTTTCATGGTCGACTGTTGGAAACAGCATCTGAAGTTTACAGAGTGCTGCTATAAACTTTGCAACTTTGACTTACTATTAGTAGTTGTCATGGCAACTTTTGCTTACGTGGGTAAAAAAATTGAAAACTGATCGAAGACTGTAGACACTATATGTACTGTGATGTAGTTTTAACAGTGCCGTCGTTTGTGTTCATGTCTTACTGTAACTCGTTGAATACTCGTATTGCTGATGATTATGGTCAGCAATTCACATGTAGGCCTAGGCGTAATAATAGTAATTATAAAATTTAAATAAACTATCTCTTGAGAAATTTTTGTAAGCAAGAATTGAGGTTACAGTTCACAGACACAGAAGAGTGACGCATTGCTTGGATTGGTTGCTTAGATTTGGTAAACATCTTGTCACAATGTGATATTATACTTACGTTAATTAAGGCCAAGTTTCACTTGCTGCGATTTGTTGTATAACATGCCATGCAACAAGTTGAGTACTAGTCCACAGCAGATGAACGAGTTGTGCAATGGTAAATCCACGAGAATGTGACGAGATATTTGTGGAGCTTGTTATAGGGCTTGTAGTCCAAAAACTTTACAACAAATCAAAGTAGTGGAGTTTGAGCGTCTGTGTGTGTGTGTGTCCAGTTCAATCTGCGTTTGGGACATTCGCAATCCGAATCCTAAGCCGAAGCTGACCGAAGAGAAGAATTTGTCGGGCATTCCAACTACTTTCAAGCATCTCGATCTGACGTGGAAACCACATCTGAAAGTCAGTGGCAAGAGACATTTATGAGAGATGCACGCTGTAATTCTACACATTTCTGTCTATATATCTAAGACTTTACCTGTTTTATGTCTGCATAGCAACAGTAATTTTTCGGTTTCATCAATAATGTGTATTGTGTTTGGCAAACTTTGTTCTTTGTTTCGTCGTTATTCATGTCAGCGCTTGTTGAACGATATTTCTCCAGTGGGGGTGCTGCCACACGTGCAACAAATTAGAATGAAGTAATATGAAGTAAAATAACTGAAGACAGCGCCCTCGACTCTGCTGTTTATCGCAGAGCGAAACGTGGCACCAAAAACTTGCTAAGAAGTTTTTATTTTTGTCACAGTGGTGCACAAATGCACATGTACTGCAATAAAAGAAAATAAGTTTTTTTTTGTTATTAAAGTTGTGTTATTTCATTTTATTGCATCTGTGTGAGCAGCGTGATGAATTTGCCAGATGGTGACTTGGTCATTGTCAGTGAGAAATCTTTGTGTCAATTGCAGGTAACGTTGATGCGTTATGAGCCAGGCGAGGACCAAGCACCGACGAAATTCAGCATTGCTGAAGTACAGGGTGACCGTTCATCGTGTAAGTTGTAACTTTACTTTCTGCTATTTTTTGCACCTTGTAGACGTGCAAATTCTTGTGCATCCATACGTCTGTTTCTACACGTGAAATTGAACAAGTAATTTAAGCAAAGCTCATGTGACTCACGACAGCATCGGTTCTGCCATCTGGGCAATAGGTGTATAGGACGCAATAAAATAATAATTCATCTTAAAAGAGTACCCAAATTTGAGGCCTTTGTACAGAAAACTCTTTCAACATAGGAGGTCAAAAATAGGATGGTTGCAAATGTACGTTTTATGCTAAAAATTTCATACGCAGGTTGTTCGGATTTATTTCTAATAATTTCGATGCAATTTACTCGTAGAATGTTTGCTGCAGCCACAAATCGCAAAAAACATTTAATTCTCCTATTTTGGGGGTTCAACGTCATTCAAGGTCAACAATGTTGACACCACTAAAAAGCTCGTCACTAGTGCACGTTATATTGAGCAGCATGTCCTTGCCTATCTGTAATCATTTTCACGCTTGACAAGGCAACAGCGGTAAAATAACCACTTTTTAGCGGGGTACCTTTATTTGTCATCTGCGTGTGCAGGCCTCCTTGAGCCTAAAGGATTGGGACTTAGATTGCTAAAATCTACGTTTAATGCTGAAAATTGCATTGCAGGATGTCTTGGTCTATCTTCAGCCATTTTGGCGTAATTCTCTTAAAACCCCTTATTTTGGGGTTCAAGGTCGTTCAAAGTCATCGATGTTAATACCGCTAAATAGCTCATCGCCATGCAGTGCTTGTTATGATAGCAGCGCATTTGTGCCTATCTGCAATTTTTTTCATGTAGGCGAGCAAATAGCAGTAAAATAACTTTTCAGGGGGGTGCCCCTCTTTCACGCTTTCCTTCGAGGGGTATTCCCTCACCCAGTGGCACAAAGTTTTGTCGCAAAAAAACTTGAGTTTTTGTGGCAGTTCATAGTAAATATTTCGTGATTCTAGCTTGCACCATTTCGATACAATGCAGCAGTGTACGAGTAAGGGACAGACAGAAAGACAGACAGACAGATGCCCATGGCTAAGATGCATGAAGCATTCTGCTGTTGCACGTAAAAAAATTACCACGATGTAGGCCATTGCTTGCTTTGCCAAGTAGACTGACTTATGTACTTTCAAATTTGTAATGGACACATTTAGCAAGAAAGTTATAGCAAAGCGTCAATTAAAAATACCATCACTGCGTTGTTATACTACTTTGTGATAGGGGCCTGTATTAGTTTTGAAGTACTAAACCGTTCGCTTGTCAGGTCTGCAAATTTTACTTTTTAACCAGGCATATTAGTTTTATGATATGCACATTCTATGTTTAAGGTTGCAGACTTAAGATTGTTGCGATTACCCATTTTTTTCTGCCGAATTTATTACTGAAAAATTCTGCATTGACCAACATTTAGTGAAAATGAGGGCCATCCCAAAATTTCTGGCTTCGAGCAACAAATAAATTCACTTTAAAAACGACGTGCTTTTTATGTCAACTTCTGGGAGCTTTGCTCCGGACCCACACCAGGGGATTTGGATCTGGACTTTCAGTGTTCAGTTTTTCCGATTGAACCTCAAAAATTGACAACAAATCAACGTTTTTGTTGTTTTTTTGTTGTTGTTAATGTACGCGTGTCATAACCGTCGAGTGAGATGCGTGCTGATAATGCCGGATGCAGTGGTGGAAGATGAGGATGAAAAGGTGTCGGATGCAGGAGCAGCACCGCAGTTTGCTTCAGCAGCGGGCATGATGCCCACTCCAGCGCAGGCCGTCAAACGCACGCTCAAGAAGGTCAAAACTATGTTCTACGTCGGCACTGAGGTTCGTTCATTTTTTTAATCCCAATTTGTTGTCGTTTTGTATTGACGTGACCGTTTCAAATTCTGTCGTAAAATGTGGGTCTGCTACGCATTTTGTAGGACATGATGTGTTAACCATATTTTTCTTAACGTTTGACTATATTTAAAAGTTGTATTAGTTTATGTCGAACACGTTTTAGGTTATTTGCAGATAACATCTTATATAAATTGTTTCTGTACTTACTTACTTTTTCACTTACTATTTATTTATTTACTTACTTAGTACATCCTAATGTGGCAGTGGCATTGTATTATTCAAGGTGAGTTTGTTACTGCCCTGGCAAGTCATCAGCAGCGAGATTCGGATGTGCCACAGACTGACAAGAAATTCTCAACTGCTGTCTGCATAGTCTTATATCTGTGATGTCCGTTAATTAATCAAGTGACGTTGGCGTTTTGTTTTCCATTCTGGCCGTGACAAAAGTGAATATGCTTTTGTCCTCGTGCTAGCCGTTGCCACTGCGTGGGACTGTGGGCCGATTGGAGTTGCAGTCTGGCCCTGGACCCGCGGTGCAAAGACGACACATACCAGCGCCCCCAATCAATCACACTGGGCCTTCCTTCACCTCGTTTTCCATCCTGCAGAGGGTAAGAGGCTAAGTTGACTCGAGCACACCATAGGTCAGTAACGGATTGTGTCGTTTGGTGTAGGATGGAGAGATTGCGTATGTTGATTGGATGCCGGCCAAGGACCAGGAATCGGGCAAAATACAGAGTAGGTACAGTACTTTTGCTACACTATGGTTGGTCTTATTTTTGTACTTTTTTTGGTTAAGGAAGTCTTTTTGATAACTAAACAGTTACACAAAACTTTATAATGACTGGCAGTTATGTGTCCTACTCAACACTCTTCAGTCATGAAGCGGAGATTTTCCAGATAAGGTAGGCCTATATGAATTGGAAAAGCTCGTAAAGTGCTGGCAATCTACAACCATAGTCTGTGTGTGTCCTGAATGGCATTACAGTAAATTGTTTCAATAGCATAACACTGATAGTAAACTTCACAATAAGTTTTTTCCCATCTTTCAAACAGTTTGGCAATTAACCAGCTGAAAATGGCTAGTTACACTATTAGCCGACATTTTGCCATAGGTTAAGGGTTTCAGAAACGCGTAATTAGTGATCAGTTAAGTGGGCACTTAAGAGCCAGAAACTGGGCATAAGTCCGTACAAGATACTCGTGTAATTTTATGATTTTCATGTGGTTTGTTTATTTTGGTTGCAGCTCCAAAGCCAGTTTTCTGCCTTGGAATCCATGAAGGTCCTATCATTACCCTGCAGCGATCGCCTTTCTTTAGAGATGTCGTTCTTTGTATCGGTGGCTGGACGTTTTCCATCTGGAAAGAAGGCGTCACGGTATTTACTCGCATCATTAGACAAACCTACACTGTGTCTCAAAAAAAACTGGACCCCTGCTACCTTTTGCAATAACTCCAACAGTCGTGGTTCAATAGCAATAGATTTTGACAAAAATAATCGTTAGAGAATCAGCACTTAATAGCATGTGTTACTTTGCGAGAAATTTTAAGAACAGAGTACCAGCTGAGGTTTTCCTGTGGCACC
>Ga0209367_1006806_pt1 | contig 15783 bp, 2 predicted proteins | sample WorMetLIZISLAND2_FD_187412 | JGI IMG/M metagenome (GOLD analysis project Ga0209367, IMG submission 187412) | Marine gutless worms symbiont microbial communities from Max Planck institute for Marine Microbiology, Germany - Olavius geniculatus... ... | reverse complement strand
TAAAGTCAGCTTGTAAGGATGCCATATGCATAGCCCCATCTAAGGTTACCCAAATGATTTTTGCTGTTTTAGAGGACTGATATCATCACATCGTCCTTACACACAGTTGTAAACTGGTAAGTTTTTTTACATATATCAATTTGATCGGCCATCAGATGTGCATGGAAAAACGAGACCTAAATATGCTCACCATGGCAGAGATAATAACAACAGAATAACATTTGAACAGATTACACTCTGAGTGGCGGTGAGGTCCCAGAATGGCTTTGCACGAACGCTGAACGGCTCGGACGCTTTGTCCAACTTGCCGGTCTTCATGAGATTGTGCCGAGGCTCAATGATCTCACGAGTGATGCAAATCAGTCGAGTGTTGAAGTCCGTTCCACCGACGTCTTGACCCTACAGTCCACTAAAATGCATCAGGGCTGAGACACACAAACAGATACTCCAAATAATCGGGTGGGTTTTTTGGCTAAACCTACCAAAAAACTGCTAAAGCCCACCCACAAACCTGCCCCAAACATAATCCAATTTTAGTTTCTTGTTCCACTAATAATGAAATATTTTATCACGGCTAAGTTTTAAAAACATTTCAACCTACAAATTCACAAATATTGGTATATTTTTGCTGTGGGCAGCAAAGAGAAACTCAAACAAATCAACCAACTAAAAACCCATAGTTTTTTTTACAAAAGCCTTAAGAATCCGATACACCAAAAATTAAAACCATCGACGCTGGGCTTTTTAAAAAAAAAATAACCCTGCAATGCATGCTATAGAATATTAAAATTCAACAGGTCCTGACTTTTAACAAGGGTAAAATTTATCAACAACCTGATGTAACAAACCAGAATGTATTATGATAATTAATTATTCAATGAATCAAAATACATAAATTACAAATAGATCAGAGAAAGGCACATAGCGGCAGAAACAACACTGTATATTGTGTTTATGACCACTATAGGCGATATGAAACAGTTTGTTTTTAAACTACATTTAAAAGTGCTAAGAACTCAGTCGATTACAGCTAAATGACAAAGTGAGTTCCAGACTGCAGCTTTTGCTCACACCATCAACATCCAAGACACATAAAAATAGCCGGTCATCAACTGTCGATGAAACAAAACAAGCAAAATCCTTTCTATAGGCTAACACAGATGCATATAGCCAGACCAATATGCCGCAATCTCTCAAGGCCAGAGAGTGCATTGTACAATATGCACGCTAATATCTAAGCTTAAGTATGACTGGTACATACTGCTACAAAATAAGGAGAATTGAACAGCCTCAGTGGGCCTAGGCAGCTGGTTACACATAAAGACAAAGGAAATGCTATGGAACCAATTAGAATACGAAAAGTAAATAAACTTAACTGTCCTAGATTCGCATGACACACCACCTGTTACAGTCAAAAGTGTGTCAAGAAATATACACCGTGTTCCGAAAAAAACACTCACTCACATTTTCTGTTATATCTTTGTAGAACATGCTTAGATTTGCACAAAGTTTTCAGGAAATGTTTATTAGGGAACAAGTATTTCGAAAATAAAAAGTTAGATAATCTTTGCTACCAGTGACGTCATGCTGACGTCATATTTCCATGTTTGTGAATTCTGGGTTTTACCGATGAAGACAGACATTTGATGAAATGTTAAAACACACTAACTGGTCATCGTGTTAACTGGCCCCAAAAATATGCTAATTTGTCATGCAATTTTTCACTGTGAACTGTTTCCATGGTTTATTTTCTTGGCTGAGTGCGAGATCCTCAACTTTGTTGATGCTGGCAGGCGTACGCACATGCGTCACTCCGTGGATGACCATTTGCCCACTATCAGTTAAACCGCTTGAAACTGCCAATCATGTCAATTATTTTTATTTAAAAGTTTCATGTCATCAATATTCCATTGTCCAGAAATATCTTGCACAAACTTGCCACTACATAACCCTTGCTAACTCATAAATATTTTATCCTTATGTCTGAACGTGGAAATATGACAACAGCATGACGTTGCCAGTAGCAAAGAATATTTAACTTTTTCACCGGTGGAATACTAGTTTCCTCCAAGACATTTGCTTAAAATTTGATGGAAATCTAAACATTTTCCACGGAGACATAAAAAAAACGTGATTGAGTGTTTTGTTTCTGAACCCAGTGTATGAACCAACTTTTATTACATATGCAAAGTCAGTGCTATTACACAAAAAATATATACATATCATCTCTGACCAAAAATGTTGTCATATAACCTGCTTAAAAGTAGGCTTCCTAGTAGCCATATATTATATACTGAAAGCAACTCACGTCAAACTTGATAATGTCATAGATCAGGTAACGTGGCACAGGCTGATTGTCAATGTGGTCAATTATCATCTCCTACAAACACGAAAATGTCTCAGTAGAAATAAGTCAAACAGGCACTACACCTTTCAAAAGCTTAACACCTATAAAAACTGTACCACATACTCTTACATACTCTTACAGGTATTTCAAATTTAAACTAACAGTCTGATGGAAGTATATGTTACGTGACACAAAGTTAAACAAAATTCTTCCTGGCTGTACATACATGCTTCGTTTGACATAAGAAAAAGATTATGCATAAAACTAAGTAATAGAAGATACAATCAAGTAACTTGCATAACCAAAACAACAACTGTTTTTAGAAACAAGATAATGTTCATATGAACACGGAGTCTTGTCTAATGCATTTTGACAGTTTACAGTATGTGTCCATATAAATATAATCAGTGAGCTGTTTAGACCGGTGGAAAAACGTCAAACAGCTTAATTTCAAATTGTACAGCAGCAATGATCCTTTCATCCTTCTGTATTATTTTAACTAAACAATAAACATTGTCAGTTACGAGACCATTCAATTTGTCACCAGCGCTTTACTACAAAACGTCCATCGTCAACATGCATCTATCTTGCAGCGTTATAAAAATATGGCGCCTCAAAGATAATGGGGTCACAAGTTTGACCTTTTGGGGTCACGTGACGTCATTGATCACGTGACTATCCAACTCCCGGGGGTCGACTTCCTATCCATGGTCCGCGGTGACCATGCGTCTATCTGGCACCGTAATGGAGATATGGTGCCTCAAATGCTGGACACACAGACATTGACATGGAAAGAAAGAAGAAAGAAGGAAAAGAAAAAAAGGAAGGGGGAGGAAAAGGAAAAGAACAGTAGAAGAAAAAAAGAAAGGGAAAGGAAATGGAGTATGTGATGGGGAAAGGAAGGTAATGGGAAGAAGAAGGGAAAGGGAAAGGGGAAGAGGAAGGAAAGAAGGGGAAGAGGAAAAGAGTAGGAAAAGAAGAAGAAAAAGGGGGAAAGAAAAAAAGGGAAAGGGGAAGTGGAAGGGAAAGGAAAAGGAAAAGGGAAAGGTAAAGTGGAAGGGGAAGAAAATGGGAAATGGGAAGGAAAAGGGGAAGGAGAAGGGAAATGGGAAGGGACAGGGAAAAGAAAGGGAAAGGGAGGGGGAAGGGGAAGGAAGATGGGGAAGGGAAAAGAAAAGGGAAAGGGGAAGAAAAAGGGGAAGGAGAAAGGGAAGGGGAAGGAGAAGGGTAAGGAGAAAGAGTAAGGTGGAAGGAAGAGAGCTTAAGAAAAGTTGGTCACACGGATGGACGCACGAACGGACAGACACTCGGGTGATTTCCTACTCTGTCCAATGGTATGCATTGCATTGGACAGACAAAGATGACAGATGACAAAGTTACTTTACAGTTATCACAAAATTACTGCATATTAGACAAATAAAGAAAAACGACTGCGTTAACATTTTGTGATTCATGCTATCTGACAATGAACACAAAACGTAAAGCAAAGAAAATAATGCAATGTATCATAAATCGCAACTGCTAAAAATGCGACGCAAATTCAACATTTGACTTTAAATGTTTAAATTATTATTTAAATACTAATTATAATTCAGCTGTTAAACAACAGTTGAGGCTAGTCAAACATTTGGGAACTTGTGTACCAATGCGTTCCTTTCGTTTGGCTATTACAAAGTCTACCACACCCCCAGCAGCTTCATCAGTTAATAAGCAATCGACATTTGCAAACTAAACAAATTTGAAATTTGTGCACAGTAGTCGATCAGAAGAACTTACACCGTCAAGCAGTGTATCAGCAAGACTGGCAGAAGGGTCTTTGCGCTTTGGAAAGACCATCTTTGGAATGCTGTAGACTGCATTGTCTCGGTCGATCATGTACACCGTGTGTGCAGCGACAATCAGCATCATGTATCTAGGACAATCACAACACTAAACATCATAATCTGATACTAATCACATCACCAAATAAATATCTACATAATAATAATAATAATCACAGATTTGTATAGTGATGTTAGATCTAACTTCAGAGGTGCTGAAACTTACAGCATCAAATGCACAACTCTAGAAAAATTACATCAGAAATAACTGTTTGAATAACAGAGTCCCAAGCTTAGGCTGCATTCACATAAACACAAGTATGAGTCCAGCACTGTACGGGTTCCCATAAACGAGTTCTGGCAAACATGAGTTTGCATGTATTTCAATGGCAACTGTTCACATACATACGAGTATGGATGGGTTACCTGTAAATTTCACTCATACGAATGGTTTCTGTGCAGGTCATGTTTTTATCCAACCGTGCAAAGTGAACTACACGTAAATAACAATAATATAATGTACAAAAGCTGTGGCACATATTTGACATCAGAATTGACATCATTGTAAAATTATTCATCGCTAGAGGTGCACGGTTAGTAAAATTATTAGCGATGTGCTGGAATATTATTGTTTTAATGGCGAAGCATTTCCTCGATTTGATTTCATTCAATATGGCTAACACACGTTGAGTTATGTGTTTGTACAAGTGACCGTGAACATTCCACTCGTATGACTGAAGCTTCTACGGGCCAAAAATGGCAACCCGGACCCATACTCATACTTGCGTCTTTGTGAACGCAGCCTTACAAGGTTTACAAGCACAGATCATGGTCTCTAGGCAGTCAACCTACAGACGACATATGGTCACAAACCTAATGGTAGACTGCCATTAGCTACCAACAGGCCTGCATTTACCTTTCCAACCAGAGAGCATCACCACCCTATGACCAGTACCAAATTATACTGCTTGGTGACAGAGGCACGTGTGTGAACAATCTGCCCATAAACCTCACCTGGAAGAGCACCGGACGACAGTCGAACCAGCAACCTTGCGGTCACCAGTCCTCCAGTTACACCTCCAAGCCACACTTGGGTTTGAACGTTGATATCTACCAACATGTTCTACAATAAATTCTAACACTTGCGAAAGAAAATAAGTTTTCACTCTCATTCAGCTAATGCAATCTAGCTGAATGAATACATAATTAACAGAAACACAAAAGAATAAAAAAATCCAGTACCAAACCAAAATTAAACAATAGAGTTAAAATTAAAACCTTGACATGCGAACTGTTTATTACCTTGTACCATCAGCTTTCCAGCTGACCTTGTATGGCCGTTGCATCAGCAGTGAAATGTTCTGACAGTCCATGCTGACAGGCTGTGCACCAGGGAACCCAGAGCTGCACAAGACATCAGTGGACAGTCTCAACATTGGCAACTAACCAACAACTAAATCAGAGTCATAATTATCATAACAGTCAATGTAACAGTGCCCTGTAAAAGGTAAAGGTAGTCAATTTGTATAGCGCATTGTCGTGTATACACACCTCTAATGCGCTTTTCGTCACAAATCACCCATCTCAGTACCAACCCAACGTCGAGTAACTTCGTCGATATAACCAATGATGTTACCTAAGCCACCACCTCAACGGTGCATACAGAGCGACGTAACTGAACTGACATGGTTTAGTTTTTGATAAACTGACCAATAGACAGTCAGTAATGCATTACAGTAGGCACCGTCTAACGGCATCAGTGGTTATGTGACTACAATCACGTACGCATCAGCCAATAACCAATGACCCGCTCATCTATTGGTCATTTTGTCAATAACTAAACCATGTCAATTCAGTTTCGTTCAGTTACATCACTCTGTGTGCACAAGATAAAGAAACTATGAAGTTCACAATTTTCAAGCGAATTGACAAGATGAGGAAGCAGACCTCTTCCAGCCACAGAGAGACTGGACTCGCTGCTGTATCTGACTGAGCAGTGGCTGAGATGTCACTGTGCTGACACTGGGCACCAAGCCATCCATGAACAGAGCATTCTGGCACAACAGCAAACAACTTAATCAATTCTCAACCACACCACACACTACACACCATGCGCATTGTCGTTAATTTATTGAAAGTTAACTAATGATTTTTAAACAATTACAACCTGTAATTCAACCGATTAAAAAAAGCAGCAGCAGCAGCCTTGATGAGGGCCATAGCGAGGCCCAGGAAACATTCTCTCAAAGCCCTATATAGGGTGGCATCTGAGGAGCAAAAATAGTCAGATGTGTTGAAAAATCGTCGTAAAATAACTGACGACTGACATAAGCTCGATTCAGACACCGCATATAGCAAATATATTTTATGAGCAATGGCAGGGCCCCACCAAACGTTGCAAAACCTGGAAAAACTTCTCCTGTTCCTCCGCCTCTCTAAACAGACCTGAGCAGCAGAGGAAAACTTACACAGAAACATTACAAAGTGCTACAAAACTCACTCATGCAGGCCTACATAACATGCACGGAAAGAAACGAAAAAAATTACCCCATGAGTCCAAGGTCACATGATATTATCATACCTTCTTGTTGATTTCTCTGCGATGTTTTCCACCAGTAGTTCCATTGGTCGCAGCAGCACTGCCATTAGATGTTTCAGCAGCAATCACGTTCCCATCATCATTGTGAGTTGAATCATCAAACTCTACAATGCCAGATCTATAGAAGTTATTATCATTTTATCATATCCCTGCTAGGAAAAGTTCTTGGGGACTAAAAATAATGCAAATTTGTAAAAACAATGCAGCAAGTCAACTGTTACAGGCTGCTTGTAGCTTCAGCCATATATGAAAGACAAACAGTGACATGTAAGTAAGTAAAAAAGAAAGTAAGTAAGTAAGATTGTTTAGAAGGCGCATTTAACAATAGCCACCATGCGCCACACTCTCAACGCCTGAACAAAAATGTCTTGAACTGCCATTTGAACTGTTCAAAGTTAATGTCAGTTTGTCTCAGATGAGCTGGCAGACTGTTCCACAGCCTAAGACGTGCAGCAGCAAAGCATAGATCTGTCTCCATAGCTGCTGCAGACACATCTTAAGTTGGCAGAACGCAGCTGATGACGACCTTCGTCGGAGACCAGCTGACAGTCGGCAACCAAGTAAGACGAAGCCATGCCGGACAGTGACAAATAGACCAGAGTGGCCATCTTGAAGTCCACCCGACGCCGAAGTGTCTAGTGTCTAGTCAAAGTGCAGCTGGCAAACTGTTCCACATGACTGGACTGCTAACAGCGAAACTGTGATTGCTGTACTAAGTTGCACTAATCTTACAACATATATCACTTCACACACATGGATCACTGATTCTCATCTATTTCTGCAACTTTCCATATCAGTTCAATTTCAATACATAATTCAACACTTGCTTCTCTTATTACAGCACTACCTGTCTTTAACATGGACACAATAAAGCATACAATTTTTACACTAATGTGACAAAAATTATCAATGCCAAACAATAAAGATCACAGTTTTCAGAAACCAAGTGCACGTTACTAGGGTAACTCCAAAAAACTCAGCAGCCCAAACGTTTAAGTTCCATGTGCGAAAGCAGAAATTAACATTGGTCAGTGTCACAGAAATGAATAACAATACCACTCACCGAGTTCTAAGTTATGGCTGTATGCCACCACCTGCTGTCTGTAAGGTTATTGCTAACAACATTTTGACAGAGGACTAGGTAAAAAACCGAAACATCTAGCACAGGATAAAGCTGCACTCTTCACTGGTTTGCATATGAATTGGATGGCAAAAGGGGCATCCAGCATGTAAAAAAAATCCCAGCAACATAATACCAAAAAATTTCATTATTGGACCAGCTTATGCTGGAGTAAGTCACTAAAATTGGCCAATTAAACAAAAACCAACTCTGTACGATAAACTAAATATTTCAACTAATGATGACTCAATATATTAAAAATACCAACAAGGATATATCACTTTCAATAGCGATAGATCGTATCATATTGTATCATCAAAAAATATTCATTTTTTGCAATATATTGCAAAATTTTACACCAAATGTTTATATTTTTCAACATTCGTAACATTGGTAATCTCAAACAGTAAAAAACCGAATGAACAACTAAACACTGAATTTGTTGACAGAATTTACAGAACTGCACCACGAGTAGTTCTATGACATAATTGTTAATGTTTACGTCTGTCTGTTATCGTTAGTTTTTAGTTACCACATTTTCAACAAATGTACTTATTACCAGTATTTAAAAAAATATCAATGTTGTATTGTATCGATATCATATCAAAATTAAAATCCTATTATCGAGTCATCACTAATTTCAACCGGGCACTGACCAAGACACCAGTCAGGAAGCGGAGGAGCAGAGGGCGTGTCATCTCGTTCACCGTAACGAGAGAACAACTCATAGAGATAATCCTGCTTGTAAATGCCCGGAGGCCGCATCTGACGAAACACACTCACTGCTGCCTCGATGCTACAACACAAGTGCACCACATAGTCTGTTGATTTTCCCAGCTTTCTGATGTGTTTTGGTGTCTGCCTTTTTTGCCCCTTCACTGTTTCATCCCTTGGTCATTTTGCCCTGAACCTTGGAAGATTCACCCCCATTGACTAATTCAATATCGACTAGCACTAAAGCAAGAAAATTTAGAATATGTACAGCCCATTGATGTAATTAAATGTTTAAACTGTTTGTAGTTGTTAAAGAAAAAAACAATTATGCAATTATTTAGCTGATTCGTTGTGGAATTAAGCGTCAACATTGTTTACTTCATTAGCCGTTAGTTGTATGAGCTCTCTGCTTAAAACTTGAATGTGAAAAAAATATTTAACAGCACAAATTTAAGTATAATGAATAAGATGTGCTCTAACAGCAAGCAGTAAATCATCACGAAAAAGACAAGTAAAGCTCTGCTAATGCAAACAGGAACGCGCAACAGCGGTGCACCATCATACGCTAGTGATGCCTAGACTTCATCCATAGATCTCATCTGTACGGCTTTTGGCTAGTTTCACAGAAGGCCCAGTAAAACATAATCATTCATCAGATGGCGCCAGACACCCTACGACAAAATATGTAGGCCATAAGCTTATAGTGTCTTACTTGTACTCACCAGATGGCACCACTATCTCGCTCTGGCAATGCCATATCGGCTGGATGTCGCAGATTTTCCCTACCCCCTCTCATTTAGCGCCCTCGTTCGGGGAGACCCCCTTCGAATTTACGGAAAAGCTTTACAGTTCTTGAAACTAGAGTCTTCCTGGCAGCTGACGGTGAAAATTTGGTAATTCTACCTTGTACTGTTTTTGACTGATTCCACCCGTGTGACAGACAGACAGACAGATGAATGGACAGAATTGTGATGGCTAAGACGCACTATAGCAGTAGCTGCTGTTGCGCGTAAAAAGTTACATGACTGATAACAGAAACTAACACAACCTCCAGTCTTGTTTCAGCACCAAATAGGAAACAATGAGAAAGCCCGTTCTGTTGTATCCATGAGTGCAGTGAACACCTACACAGGCAATGCAAAATCAGCTTGCACGGAAACAAACTGGTCTTCTGGCTCTCAATAAACCGTTATATGAAAATTGAACGTCAGCCTTGTGTGCGAATGAATATGTCGAATAAGTTCCACGGACACTGGCTGGGAAACAGAAAGTGGACTATGACTGTAAGAAAAGCATCAACTAGATAGCAGTCGTAGCCCGCAGGTACCTCCGCCAAGACAATGCTCTTCGCCAGGTGGCGTCACCATCTTTGATTTTGCAGCGGTTCTGCTTATGTCCTCTTTAACACAATGGTAACGAAAATTTCAAAGTGATCCAGAATCCAGGATTCCTGCCGGATCACCCCCGAAATTTAATTACTTGTAGCTTATGCCATGCCCGACATACCCTCAAAATTTCAGAAAGATCCGTCCATAACTTTTTGAGTTATCTTGTACACACACACACACACAGACAGACAAACAAAAACCGGCAAAAACATAACCTCCTTGGCGGAGGTAAATATTCTGTGTTGGAGATAAAGAGTGTGTTACTATTTATGGGAAACCATCGCAGAGCTAAAGAGTTACATGGGATCACAGAATGGCTGAGTTGACTTTGACACCTAGATTGTTTACCTGTAAGCAGACAGTCATCCATTCAAGTAGTAACCACCAGACTGTGAAACAACTGGAAGTCAAAATCACAACCGCTTGATCTTAACTCAAACACTACGCCACTAGCCTAGTCTGTAGTTGTTTTAGTAAACATAAAAGCTAATAACAACCAACCGATGGCTTGCAGTGGATTACGGCGAATAAATGTTTCGCAGACGTCGACAAACGCCTGTGTCTGCTCGACTGTGGGAGTTTCATCTCGTCTAAGCAAAACACGCACAAATTTAAGCTAGCTTCCAGTTTTCAGTTCTTACGTAAGTCAGTCTATGCTGCCACTAACACTTAGGTTGCATCATGGGCCCATCAGGAAGCTGCAGATCAAATCCCAGCAAACACTGTGCACTTAACAGACTAACAGTGAGCGACTTCACTTTTTGACTTAGACTTTCGCTGAGCCTAAACTTCGGTCTAAGTACCTACTTTAGTCAAAAAGTGAAGTGATTTCTCTGAGCAAAAACATGGCGACTAACACGGACAGTTTAGTAAATGAAAACAGTCTGGTATCAAAATTAAATGCCGTAATAGCTACACAATAACATAAGACGTTACGTAATTACGTCATTTGCAAGCGCATTCGCGGCACAATTAAATAATCAAGTCCAAGCGTAACTGGTTAATTTATTTCCTGTTAGGTTTACCGGTTTTCCGCCATTTTTAATCATTTAGCTGAACTTTGGTCTAAGCACAGACTTTAGCATTCAGCTTTAGTTTGGCTCAGCGAAAAGACTCAGCGAAAGTCTAAGTCAAAAAGTGCCAACAGCAAGGAATACAACCACCACTCTTCTAATGACACTGATCAAGTCAGTGGTCACACTGTCCTGGCCAAAGAAATACTCACCTTGCTTTATAATGAGCCAATCAAACAGCTGACAGAAAAAAGTCGGAAATGCTTGCCAAAGAAACCTTAAGTTATTGAGCAATGGGCAATTTGGCACACTGTTACTAAACTGCGGTATCATTAACTGTTCACACGAGATAATGGTGACATTTTGATAAGGTTCAATCAATACTAGCATTGGGGTATTGTGTATTGCTCAATATTCATCGGATAGTATCTGCACTGGGTGATATTTTTCTTGCCTGTGGTATCCGATAACAATACCACTCACCAAGTTCTAAGTTATGGCTGTATGCCACCACCTGCTGTCTGTAAGGTTATTGCTAACAACATTTTGACAGAGGACTAGGTAAAAATTTACATTAGCTCCGCCACCCCAGATTGCTTCAGAAATGACTAAAATAGGTAGAATTAGTGTTCTTATGCATGTTTCAGACTAATTTAATTATGGGAAACTGCAAATAATTGACTATTGAGACCCGAGAACAAAGTTCAGTTTTTGGGTGAATTCAATCATTCTAAAGAGCGTTTTTCGATATGGCCTATAAAGAAAAAGGGGCTAGGTCTTTTGGGGGGGAAAACAAAAAAGCATAAAAAACACACTAGTGGCGCCACATATGGAATAAAACACGTATTAAACTCAATAACAAAAAAAATTTATAACTGAATAAGCCGCATCAACACCCTATAAAACTAGCTAAAAACAACTAAGTGATGCCATCTAGCAAATTAATACTATACGAAAAAAACTTAGAAAAATAAATAAGCTGAGTAAGGAGCAATGTGAATCATAAATAAATACAAAAATGCCCCAAAACACCAAAATCAAACTGCCACCACCTGGGAAAAAAAACAACGAACCGCAGATACTGAACAAGCAGCATATAAAGAACGAAGAAATTAATATTATTGCTTATCCCTACTCAAAACCCCAAATTTATTCTCGGGTAGCAATATGTCAGTTAATTGCAGTTTCCCATAATTAAACTAGTCTGAAACATGAATAACAACACTAATTCTACCTATTTCAGTCACTTCTGAAGCAACATTAAAACAAACAGATGACAAAACCACCCTCGACCGAAAAAGTAGCGCTGACACTGATACTGTTGCATTTTGCCCAGAACAACGTCACGACGCACGACAATTAAACGCTAACAAATCTTCAGTAATATTACATAACGTACAAAAAATGATTATTGACCACCTGCACAAGCGACAATTAACATTATTTGCAACATACGCCATACCACGCCGTACAACGATCGACTCAAAGCTGCAGCAATACCACGTGAGTTGTCTAGACAACATGCTAGACAATTAACCGCAAGCCGACCTCAGCCGACCACGTCACCACGCATATAGATCACTGTAAGCCCCACAGAGCCACAGCACAAGCCCACAGAGCCCAGACAAGGTCACGGCGTAACTATGTCACATCCGGTCTCGCGAGATACAACGATAGTGTTTGTTCATCACTTATTTATTGTTTCGCTAATACCAAGCATCTGAAACCGAAAACAGCGACATCTAGCGAGACATAAAACTATAAACAACGTAAACCAATGAATGCGTAAAAAGTTTAAGTCCAACAATCTCGCGTATAAAAGGAGGTAAGTAACACTGTTCGGACAGATGTTACCTAAAAACATGCATAACAAAAGTCATTATATCGATCCACATTACTGTCATATGTGTACACAGCCGTTTAAGGTGGCGTAGCTATTCTAAACATTAACCAAGGACCATTTCAAATGGTACAGAAAATTTCTAGCATAACTCTGCTTTATTGATCAATGCAGTTCCGAACTTACCCTCGACACTGTAATTTCACGTATTTACAGTCGTGATCGGCAACATCTTCACATCGATAGAACCGTGATGTGTTGGTCAAGTCAACAACAAGGCCCAGCTGTATCTGTAGCAAACATGCAACATACACCAAAAGTACACCACACCTTCCTGCAGCTCTATAAATTTCATGATCATGAGGATTACAACAGAAAAGACCAGTGACAAAAATTCAACCTACCCTAGCATTAATTCACGCAGATAGACAAAAAATAAAACACAAAAAATATTTTTAAAAACCAAGCCATCTGGCACAATCCAACTAGGTCTTCTGCAGGAGTTTGCCTGGCTCCCTAATCAGCATCATCTTTAAATTCGAGAGATCAAACTGTACTAACCTTAATTCTCGATCATCATGTGTTGACATTGTGTAGTCCAGTTATAATATTTTTGCTAAACAGACTCCGTGACCAAGGCCTAAACTATCGTCAATTAGATACAGTTTTTCAGGCTATTGTAGTAAGTAGAATATTGTATGCTCTTCCAGGTTGGGGCCCTTTTCTTAACAAAGAACTTACAGGAAGAATTAATGCCTTTTTCAAAGAGCATATCGTTACAGCTTTACTACTAAAATTATGCAGGTAACTAGTCTACTCGATAATGCAATATGCAAAAAGCCCACCATTGCGTATGTGGTATACTACCTGCTGAGAATGAACATGAACATGAAATATGGAAACACGGTCATAACTTTGTTTTACCTCAGTGTAATTCTCATCTTTTCAAGGCTTCATTTCTTAACAGATGTTTGTTTAGTTTAATTTAGTATGTGTAGGCTATTTCAGTTTGGTTTATTTCCTCAGTGTTACATGTTATGTTACCACAATGTAAATTCCATAGTTTCAAGACTTCATTTATAAACAGATACATGTTAAATTGAGTGTAGTGTAGTTTAGTTCAGTTTATGTTCAGTGCTTGTTTTTATCAGTGTATTTCCTGCAGTGTTATGATTTCGTTTTTGCTCACAGCAGTGTTTGATGCACGTTTGATGCGTTTCAATAAATCAGTCATTCATTCATTCATGTTCAACATATCTAAATGTACACATCTCACTTCTATCTAATTCAACCTCACAATAATCTATTCAATGCACTATGCAAAAGTTTACTTATTTATTTATATATGTGTGTCAGAATACATGTCACAAGACCTTGAAACTCTTGAGTGAAGCAAACAGCATGTCCAGATCAAAGTGGCTCTCCTCTGGGATCAGGTCAGAGTAACGAGCATCGAGTGGTGTTTTGAATGGTAAAAATTTGTCTGCAAACACAAGAAAAGAATTACTCATTATAACAGCAAACAAACGACATGATAAAAGTAATTTTAAAAATTCTTTGAAATAATAAGATTCAATAGCTAAGTTCGTAAGTAGTTAGGTTAACCCTTATACCGCCAGATTGTTTGTGGGTTTTTGACCCCCAGACGCCAAATACTTTTTGTGTACATCTTGTTAGGAAATAAAATAATGAAGTTATGTCAGAAATAGCTACATTTTAAAGTAAAACATAACAATTCTTTAATACATTGCATTTTTAATAAAATACCAAATTCGCTATTATGGTTTTAGGATCTATAGGTAGGCAATGCTGAGCACACTAAGGCTACCTTCACCATCGAAATTTTCTGGCGCCATCGGTCTCATTACAAGTCATTTTAAGTCAATGTGATATAATTTTGCACCCCGCAGTTCTCTCTCCATCCTCACTGAAATCATCTGATCAGACATTCCTGTATATTGGTGAACTTGTGGCTCAATGGGTGCATCTGTCCACGTGAATAGGCTACTGGCTGCAGCTGAGATGCTGCCTTAAATCTACTTTTTTGGCTGGTTGCTTGTGCGACTTCTTCATCAGAATGTCTAGCAATGTTACTTGATTCACTCTGTGATGTATATCACGGCTGTAAAATAGGACCGCATCACTGTCACTGTCATCAGCTGATTCAGCGCTGTCAGAGTCATTGGAGATTTAGCCAACAATCGTTAGACGATCACACACAGAACCTGTTCTGTTGTTATTAGTACAAGGTATTGCTGATGTCATTTACAGCAAGAACAATAATATAAAAGTCACAAAATGAACAAAAAATCAATGCTGAAAACTCCATATGCACCCTGCTACAAGACGGTGATGTTTGGCTTGGTGCCTGGATACGACAGCTGCAGCAGCTGGGTGACCACACGGCTGGGCTGAGACGTCACTTGTTGTCTTGTCCAGCCCGGCCACACACCTAGGATAACATTCCTCACACACCTCTGACTAGTTCACTAGAGGGCAGCAGCAATGTGTCTGTGTGAGACGTATGACCGTGACCGACTATAGTCGGTTCCGGCACCCTGCTAAAATGCAGTGGGAACCGGAAGGGTTTGGTTCCGACGGTATAAGGGTTAACACCTTAGTGAACTCGACCAAAAAAAACTGACAACCACAGTGTTAGCACAGATATCATCACAGCATCGGAAAATGTCGTACAATGGATAAAACATCTGAAATAGATCTGAACTACGACATTTGAATGTGCTGCATGTTAGAAATGCATAGCAATAATTCTAGCGGTAGATCGGTGCTGTTAGCACTGGAAAATTGCTAGAGGTAGATCAGGTAGATACATTATTGGGAAGATGGTAGAATTTATATGCCTGGAAGACGTAGAAGGTCTACAAACCATGCCACGACACTGTCACGTATTTAAATCAGGCTTATTCAGTATTATATCAGAG
>Ga0209367_1006804_pt1 | contig 15787 bp, 12 predicted proteins | sample WorMetLIZISLAND2_FD_187412 | JGI IMG/M metagenome (GOLD analysis project Ga0209367, IMG submission 187412) | Marine gutless worms symbiont microbial communities from Max Planck institute for Marine Microbiology, Germany - Olavius geniculatus... ... | reverse complement strand
ATCGCTTCAGGTTATCTGGAGCAACCTACCACAAGGACCGATCGACAAGACTGTGAAAGACTTCTCAAATTAAGCGACTGAAGGCTTGTGTTGGAGCTTGGAGCTGTCGGTGGACACTTCGAACATAATGGAATTTTGGCATCTTTAATTAACTGTGTTGTTTGACTTGTTTCAACGATGTTATTGTACTGGTGTTGTAGCTTGAACATTTTTTCACGCTGAAAAATCGGTAAGCGGTCATGTTAAAAAATCTATAACTTCCGTCATTTTTCAATGGAATCAAACTTTATTTGGCACTTAGCCGTAAAACAATTTAGTAAATAAATCTACAAATTTTCAGATTAAAATGCTAAACGGTTGCTGAGAAAACAGCAAAAAACTTTAGGGAGCTACTTTTTTTCTGCCGCACCCTGTATATGCACGCAACGTATGGTATACGTAGGCAAGTCTGCTGGCTAATCACAAGCTGAACGCCATCATCGACCACTATGTCAGTGCAGGCCCGTCGAGAGGGTGGGGTAGGGGGTAAACTGCCACGGGCCCCGCGACGTTTGGGGGGCCGCCGTCGCTCAGAAATATAAAATACACCAGAATGCACCATTTTTGAAAAAAACATTCAAAAAATTTCTCCCCAGAGAAGCCCCGCGAAAATGTTAGGGAGCCCCACGAAAGTGTTTCCCCTGGCTCCGCTGTGGCTCCCGACGGGCCTACTTGAATGCAGAAAAGCGCATGAACGTCGGCGGCTACAGTGGTAACATTTGTACCAGTTGTATTTCGTGACTGATACAAACTTTTTGCCTTCCAATGTTTTCCCAGCAATTGCGTTTTATGCACCGAGTTATTCTTGATACACTGATGTTTAGTCTTGTGGCATAATTTGTATTTTCTAAAATTCTACTGTATCATCATTTAATTTTTTATTTAAAAAATATTTGTATGCGTTTTTGATAAAAATTATACAAGTCAAGCACAGCGTTTTATATGGAAAAAAACAATTATATGATAGCCATCTATTCAAAATAACTTTAATATAGTAATTTTGCTATACGTCGTATTGTACTGTACTGCCCAACTGCTTACACAGACGGTGAATGCAAAAATACAAAAATAGCAAGTTAGCAACACAATTTTTCAGACCCAAAATTACAGCTTAATACTACACTATAGGCCTATGTCTGTTTTTGTCTTTTTTACTGATATTAAGTAGCAAGTGTTGTATGTTTTTATACCGCAAAAGTGTGATTTATTCTAACCGAACGTGCGTTCGGGCTGCCGGGCTCCAGCAGTCTGAGCGTGTACGTTACTCGTCTTATGACTTAGTGGCAAGGGATTGAAAACAGAAAAAACGTAACTGTAAAATATCGAAAAGCGAGAATGGAATATGTTAAATTTCCAAATTTCTACAGCCGCAGCCGCAGCCGCGGCTACGCAATGAAGACCACCGCGTGTCGATCAACTTATCGACGCCACGGAGCCGGTTTTCTGCGTGGATCGTCGATCCGCCTGTTCCGCGGCTTCGTCGTCGACCGCCGCCGGCTGACCCTGACTCTCCCGCGGTCTCTCCGCTGTGTCCAGAGCGTGCACACTGCCGACGTCGCCGGCGCTTCCCGCGCTGCCGGCGGCCATCGTGTCACCGCTACCCACGACGACGTCGACGGTCGTGTAGGTGGGTGAGAAGGCGTCGAAGTACTGGGCGCAGAAGTCGAGCACGTCGCTCGGCTTGTCAGTGAGCAGATGCTGGACGAAGCCGGAGAGCAGAGCGCGCAGGTCGGGGTGACGTGCCGCGTAGCTGGCGTGCTCCGCGCTCAGCTGCCTCTGCACCCCAGACAAAACAAAAATTACGGCCCAATACTGTACTCTGTCTGTCCCAGGCCCGTCGAGAACCACAGCGGGGCCGGGAAAACATTCTCGCGGGGCCCTACTGGGAAGAAATTTTTTGAACTTTCCTTTTTAGAATGGCGCACTCCGGCGTACTTTATATTTTTGAGCGATGGCGGGGCCCCCAAACGTCGCGGGGCACGGGGTGACTTACCCCTTCCCTACTACCTCCCATCCTCTCGAAGGGGCCTATTTGTTCCTCTATTGTTACCGGTATGGAGCAAAGTGTTACATATGCGTCTTTTATAAGGCTCCTACCAACAGAAAAAAACTAGCACTAAAACTGCAACAATTATTCAGACCCAGTGGCGGAACTAAAAATTTGTGAGGGAGAGGCCAAAGAGGCGGAGCGGCGGGGTGTCGGACAGTCGATTGAGAGGTCCTGGGTTCGACCCCAGTCGGGTCACTATCGGGTTACTACTATAAAACCAAGGTCAACTCAGCTTTCCATCTTTCCGGGGTAGGTAAATCGAGTACCGGCCTATCTGGCTGGGGTTAAGGTAGGGCGCGTTCACCTGTGTCGGGTGGCAGGTAATGCTGTGTCATCCCATATGGCAGGTGCCACTGCGTAACCTTTAACCATCACCCACAATCAGCTCCATTTTGCTTGCTCAAAAACAGCAAAATACTGGCAGAGACCAGCCTTATTTTCAGCATTTTCTCTCCTTCTTTTCTGTCTCACAGACGGAGCTCGGTTCACCGATCTGTTGGTGTCTTTGGCGATGTTACCTTTAGTAAAGTGAGGCAGATCAAGCCAACTCAGCTGACTTTAAAAAAGTACTATAAAATATTTATTTATTTACTTAGACGTAACGAGTAGCAAAACTAGCAGCAGCCCACGATAACAAAGACAATATAAAACCAATTACATACAAAAAGTTCAGCTGTCGCTAGAAAGGCCGACCGTCCCGCTTATGTCCGAAAACCAGCGTCCGACTTCTGGACGAGAAGAGAAAGCGATTGCCCCTAGGCTTTTCTGAAGTACATCGATACAAGTAGTAAAACATAAACGCCTCCGGCGACGTAGCTGTGGATCTTCGCCGAAAAAAAGCCGTAACTATTATTCTTGAGATTATATCAGCACCTTTCTATCCAGAAACTTTGAATGCAATTCCAGATCCGTTTCCCAGTGAACTTTCCTTTTCTCTTCCAAATACTGCTGACGAACTGTCTCTTCTGTCAAAATACAGAACAGTTCAGCGTGCAATTACAAGTAAAAATTATGCTTCAGTCAGTAAAACATTGATTGCTGACATATTTTTTTATTTTACTGAATCAAACCTATGTAGTTTATTTTTATTCACAAAACTTTCGTTATCTGTACAATGATAGCTAACGACTGTCAGCAAATCTTCATAAACGTGCCCACATGAAGCGGATATGCGGCGTGTTTTGCATGCAACAGCTGCAGTAAAATTACGCCTATGATTACAAGTAGCAGAAGCCTAATTTTCGAAACTCCCTGGTGTGGGAATTTTCACAAATTTTTACCGAAAAATTTCCCGAGTTTTGTCTAAGCGAACGACTTATGATTATAAGTTGCTTTAGAATTTCGCAAGTTTGATTAATTCCTCAGACATTCGAAGTTCGACTAAAAACAACTTTCTGAAGTTGGGCCCTATGTTCATGCCATGCGATTAAAGCCACAAAGTTCTGCTCAGGCAAGCAAAGACTACTTGTTACCAGTAGTACCCCGTTTACACAATAAAGCTGGCTCGACGAGCTGGCTCGATGTTTGCTTGACGTTTGCTTGATGTTTGCTTCGTGTAGGCTATGCTTTATGCATGCTTCATATTTGCTTGATGTTTGCTCAACGTTTGCTCGATGTCTGCTCGATGTTTGCTTGATGTTTGCTTGATGATTGCTTGATCATGTGAACGGGGTATAGGTTATATATACCGTAGGCGCGCTGGTAGAGAACCGAAGGCATCGTTGTGACTTTCATCAAGACAGGAGAGCCGACAACTTTGCGACTGATCAGACAACTGTCAGACACAAACAACCGCCGTCGACGCACACAAGCTATCCAGAATTACATATAAATAGTAATTTATTCAATCACTTGCATTTTTAACAGTTGTCTATATCACCGTCCATACATCCGTACAAGTAGCTTATCTCTAAAAGATGTATACTTAATGTCAGTACTATTTGAAACGTATAGCATTACAAACTGAACAATTTATTGCTCAATGCTTATATTTGCAAACACAAGCCTTTTAGAATAGTTATTTTAAAAAATACCCAAATCAACTGCCTGCTTTTTAGACGATTTAGCCTAAAGAAACAAACCTGACGTCAAAGTAACTTAACGACGTTGTAACAAAGTGATTAAAACAAACAATGCCTAAAACTTAAAGACGAGGGTTTCATCGAAAATGTTGCAAAACAAATTGCAGAAAAACAGAAAGTCGGAAACTAACTAGACAGTGCACATAGCTTGTAATAGTTTGGAACGTTTTTCACCAATTAACTTATTGATTGTTTTATTTCGATAATATTCGCGATCAAAGTCCAAAGTTGTCCAAAATCGCGTTGAATTTTAATCGTGCAGCCTCATGCCCTGGTTCTAGAAAAATGGTTTTTAAAATTACACCCATTTCCGATTACGTAGCAATGTTTTGCAGCGAACGGCAAGGGGGACTCGGAAATTACGCACCAAAATATTTAAAAAAATAATCAATCAATCAATCAATCAATATATCAGGGTTTTACAACTTAGTTAACTACGTAATGAAACATCAGCAGCAAAGTATAATAGCCCGCGCTGCCTATATACCATTACCACTAACAGCAGAAGCAACAACATTAAAAGACCCTAGTATAGGCCTAAGTAAGCCTGTAGCTCTTTCGAGACTGATGTCGACAAAAGTCAACACTGAGAGATAGGATGCTGACAGTAACTGCTGATGTGTCAACAGACGACGACAACGTCACAACCTTAACGCAGAAAGTATTCCGCCTCAAAGGCCAATGGAAAAAAAATTATTCAGCCTCGAAAGAGTTAAAGAAAGTTAAAGAAAAGTTGGACGATAGAACCCTTCAGGCGAGTAGTAGCTGTGCCATTCAACCGGGTCACCATCTAGCGGACTCATAATTCTCTGAATGCCAAACACTTCCAGCTGCGAGTCTTCGACAGTCTCCAGTCGCTTCTCCATTGTCGCCTTCATCACACACACACCCCCACCCCACGGCAATAACAACGACAGCAACTATCAGTGCATTAGAGTTTGGTTACTGTAATGTCATGCGCTATATAAGATCCCGTTTTACTTTTTTACTTACTTACAAAGTCATTCGGCAGTACAAAATGCCCGGTTGGTTGCACCCATACTGGTTAATCCTGAACTTTAAAGTTAAGCTATGACCAGGGGTCTGACATCCCAATTCTTCACTTTCATGGAGAATCGGGAACACTACAGTCTAGCATATTGCTATTTCGGACCACATCTCGAGCAGTCCGTCGAATGGCTATATAGCACATTAAAGTTTAGAGATTGGGTGCACGACTGTGACAAGTGGACAGACAGACAGATAGACAAACGGACAGACCACGCCATGATAATAACTATCACAATAATAAGCAGCATGTTTGTGCCTATTTGCAACCATTTTCACGTTAGACAAGCCAATAACGGTAGAATAACGCCTTTTTAAGGGGGTGCACCTTTTCGTCCCCTCGTTCGTGGGGACCCCCTTCACCCAGCAACATAGAATTTTGTCACGAAATACTACAGAATCTAGGCTATCATGTGGTGAAAACCCAAAGTCTCTATCTTACCTGGTCTTGAAACGGCACCGGGTCGTGACACCAGGACAGACAGACAGACAAACGGACAGACAGAATTACCATAGCTAATACGCGCTATAGCTGTGCTAACTCTCGTGCGTAAAAAGCAAAGAAAAATAGCTGATGATAACCGACATAGGCAACTGGGCAGACGTGAGCGTTCTGATCAATGCCGATGAAAACACAGTTGCTTGGTACGCCTTTAAGAACCAGCAATTTCTGCAGTACCACGTTGCCAGCTATACATCAAACAACATTCCACATGCACAACCCACTCTTAGATCACAAAAAACATGCAATCAACTAGAAACCAACAAACTGACAGTAACTTCTAAACTGTCATTGTAAAACTTGGAATGAACAAATAATTCACGTGCAACATAACATTTTTTTAAAAATTAAGTAATTCAAATACCATGCAAATCTGATACACGATATTCGACTGGCTTTATTTGTCCAAAACTGTAGTCTAATTATAATTATGTCTAGTAAACAATGTTAAAGTTATGATACCTTCGGTGATCATGCCTTCTGAATTTTCAACGGGTATCAGATATTCTGAAACATTCACCTCCTGTAATGCAGTCACAACTCACAGCGTGAAAGATATGTGAAAAAAAATAACAATATTGTGCTCAAGTGGAGTGTAGTACACGCAAGTCCAGAAATCACCATGGCCAGGCCCGTCGAGAGCCACAGCAGGGTCCGAGGAAACATTCTCGCGGGGCCCCCAAACATTTTCACTGGGCCCCCTCTGTGAATTTTTTTTTGATTTTTCTTTTCAAAATTGTACATTCTAGCGTACTTCACATTTCTGGCCGACGGTGGGGCCCCCAAACGTGGCGGGGCCCGGGGTAGCTAACCCCCCTACTCCACCTTCTCGACGGGCCTGACCATGGCTGCCACTAAATAGCTGCTAGCTAACACAGTGAGAAAACATCCGACCATGTTAGTAAATAACTACTGTTTCAGTCATAAAATACTTGCATTTCACGGTCACGACTTGGCACATGTGCTAAAAAGAAAAACTTACAAACTGCAGACCGCGTGCTTGTTTTTTCAGAGACCATTAAAGACAAAATGCAGAACCTGAGGACACAAATAAACCAGTTGAGCAAAAATAAGACACATTACAATACTGATTACATTTATAGATTCTTAGGCTTACCTCATTTATGGTTAGTGTCTGAACAATCCTGTAAAATGTATCTTCTTTGTATAAGTCGGTCACACGTTTCATTGGACAGCCTGACAACTAAACAGCAACCTTTATGTTATGTTTACTGAGTGAAAACGTATTTTATAATAATTGTAATTACATCAGTATTATGGCCAAAGTAACGTTTCTGTTTTGACTGAAAGAGAACACTTACTCAACTAAACCTACATATAGCAAGCACAACTTAAGCGGAGGCTAATTACGAAGGCGATTATTACACTGCACTGAAAGCTATAATCAATAGCAAAAATGCACAATGTTGTTCAACAACATGAATGCCAGAGTCTGCAATACGTCAGGCACTTTGGTCGACACAAAAATACCAGCATAAATGAAACAAATCTGTGCGGAGCATGACTGCATGTAATTTTGTACAGGGCTACTGCACTGTTAGTCTGTCTTCTAAAGCTAAACTGCTAACGTTAACTCATACAAGAATCTAACTTACTACTTGACATGCCGTTCTTGTTGTAACCTCTACAGTAGGCTTAAAGGTAATGCACGCACTGCTCTACATGATTCCACGACGTCAGAATTCCACACTTTAGAACATAATCTGAAAACATACTACTTCAAACAAGCCTGGCGTAAACCTATGCCTACACGTCTTTAAACTATTTTGTGCTAATGTAGTAATGATGATTTTATTACTATATGGACAGCACGAAAAAAACTTTTAGTTCCAGCTTTTATAATAGTGCTATCTACTTCTGACTTTTCGTGTTTTTATCTCACTGTTTGCACTGTTTGTTCACTTCTGCCTGTCTGTCTATCGGTCTGTCTCCGTTTCTCTCTGTTTTATGGGTTTTTAACCTGAATTGAACTCACTGATTGATCGATTAACTGACTGATAATAAGCGATTGTCAAACTAAACAGACTTTGACGAACTCCTGGACATGCTGTTCCAGAGTGTCGAGGCCCATAGTGAGTCGGGCGGTGATAAGAGTGCCGGACTGGGTGCCAGAGATCTTGCCGGAGCTTTCTACACGCACGTCGAGCGTCGGCGCACCGCGCAGCTGCGTTCTCCTGGACACGCGGGCGCACACGCTGCCGACTAGAGCCCGCGTCTCGTCGTCGGACAGGATGTCCAGTGAGTCAGTCTGCAGAAAGTGCTCCACCGCGTCATCGTCTGCAGTCCAACCAAGCAACACGTACTGTGAGGCTGCGACTGAACTCTACCGAACGTGACATCAGACAAGTCCCTCTTTTTAACCCATATGTGCCGGAGTTATTTTATGATGTACCGTCAAAGTAGGTGTCCTTTACAAAAAATGCTGGGCATATATGGGCTAATTAGTCACAAATAAGCTTATCTCGACCGACAGTGCCAGCCGGATCCAAATAAGTGTATTGTGGATGCCTTGGGTGACCCTTAATAGCTGAAGTAGAGTTCGGAATAAGGTTATTCAAAAGTTATTGTTGGGTGCATTTTTGCTTCTTTACCTCTACTGTTACGTTTAATGAAATAGAAACAGAAAATGCGACGAATGTTAAACAATTTGTATTGCTTGCCAAAAGATTTCAGTAGCTGTAACGCTTCTGCTGAAGCTTTTGGGATATCCGAAGCTTCCAAAACTGTCACTGGCGGCGGCAGCGTAGAATGATGCTCCGAGAAAACGTCCCCCTCAGCTCCTACGTTTACTGTCGACGAAGTGGACATCGCGAAACATATATATATATATAACACGATATGTATGCAACTTTATCGATTTAGTACCGGTATTATAACAAATAATGAAACTAATAAAAGTTAATAACACCAGGAATTACGTCACGGTATGACGCAAATGCAAAGAAGTAAATAAGTAAGCAATAGGCCTAGGCCACATGAAATGCTCGAGCTTTGAACTTGAACTGTGGCATGCCAAAAATTCACAAACAGTGCGAAGTTGTATACGCTGAGCCTTAAAACAGACAATCATTGCGCTACATTAATCAAGAAAACGTGAGACTGAAATAACAATAAAATAACTAGAAGGGCACTCAAAGCGCGCAAACCTCTGTCAACGGTAGGCCTATGTCATTGTTTCCGTTGTGTTCGCCAAATGGCAGCACTGTATTCAGCGAAAATTTGCCCAATCTGGCAATGGCAAAGAATTTTTCAATATTATATCCTGAATTTAGATGCTGATCCGAATAACCGCCAAAATTTAACGGCTTTTTGGGCATGGGTCAAAACTTCTTTAGGCCTATTAACTTTTCCTGAAAATGCCACCCAAATCCATCTGTAACATTTTTGTGTAATCCTGCTAACAAACTAAGTGCCAGAAGATAACGCCCGGTATCACATAACCTCATTGGCGGAAGTAATAACTAAAGGGGCGAACCGAGCGACGGGAATGAAGTCAAATGAATTGAAGTTAAATGAAATAAAATCAGAGTCGAGCGCACTGGCTTTCATTTTATTAGCCAACTGTACTTTAGTAACGGTCAAGCTTATGGTACGAGTTGTCATCTGTCCGTCGTCGTCGTCGTCTGTCTGTCTGTCGTCTGTAACGGATGTATTGTGGCTAAGCGTTAGGTCGTAAAAGAAAACTTGATACAGATATAAGATAATTAGCCATGTGTCTTAAACTTATAGGCCTAAGCATGCAAAATTTCAACGATTTAATGCAAAAAACATTGTAGGCTAAAATTTGTGGTTAAATAAAAGAACGAGTATAAAATTCAATGGAAAACTGGCCATATCTCGAAAATGGTGAGAGATGAGGCCAAGGTTGTATTGATCACTAATTAAAAAATCGCATACGCCCTTTTAAGATGAAAATCATCGACCTTGGATGACCTTGAAGGTCACTGACAACCAGTACGGTCGGCTATCCTAGCGACATCTGGGCTTCTTGTTTCATTTAACTTCAGTTCAGTGCAGTTCATTTCATAGCGCCATAGCGCGTATCAGCTATAGTAATTCTGTCTGTCCGTTTGTCCGTCTGTCCGTCACTACCTGGTAGGCTTACCAATTCAAGTCCAAGTAAGATAGAAAGTTCGAGTTTTCATCACATGATAGCCTAAAGTCTGTAATATTTCGCGACAAAATTTTATGTTCCTGGGTGAAGGGGGTCCCCTCGAACGAGGGGTGGAAAAAAGGCACCCCCTGACAAAAAACGTTATTTTGCGGCTATTGGCTGCTCTAGAGCATAGATGTGATAAACGTTTACAACGTTTACAAAAAATCTTTGTAAACGCGTTTATTATTTTGTCAACGTTTATCTCAATAAAAATCACATGAGCGAAACGAAGCAAAATTATGACAGCGACGAAGATAGTTAGTCGACAGGACAACTCAAGTTAGTTTTCACGTACGTAGCTATAAGATTAAAGTGAGTGAATTCTGGGCACTTTTGTAAAACGGTTGTCACAGAACTGAAGTAAGACATTTTTTGACAATGAAAAACTTTTATTGGAATTTAGAATTATCCAAATAATAGGCCTAATATTTAAATTTACGCTCTGTGTACGTTAACTTTTAGTTTACAAACGTTTACAATCTTTTTTTAATAAACGCGTTTATTAACGTTTTATATTATTTTTTGACGTTTATCACATCTATGCTCTAGGGTAAAAACGGTTGCAGATAAGCACAGACATGCTGCTTATCATATTAAGCACTGGCAACGAGCTTTTTAGGAATGTCAACATCGATGACCTTGAATGACTTTGAACCCCCCAAAATCGGCGGTTTTAGTGATGTTTTGCGATTTCGCGCTGCGACACACATTTCAAGAGCGAATTGCGCTGAAATGAATAGACCGAAACAACCTGCAAATCACCACCAAATAAATTTAATGAGTTTTGTGTATGCGAATTTCAAAAAGGGGTACCCCCTAAAAAGTGGTTATTTTACTGTTATTGGCTGCCCTGTTGTAAAAACGGTCGCATATAGGATAAGACATGCTGCGTGTCATAAGAAGCACTGGCAATGAGCTTCTTAGACATGTCAAAATTAATGACCTTGAATGACCTTGCACTCCCCCCAAATAAAGTTTTTTGTGAGTTTTGGCGAATTTCGGCTGCAGAAGAGTAAATTGCGACGAGATGGATAGAGATAGACCAAGATTATCTGCGACCAAAAACTGCTATAGGCTCTCGCGCGTCTTGTGAGCATTAGCTCAAATTTCTTGTATTTATGTCGCTCTGTACGCATCTTTATCTTCGCACTTCTGCAGGGAATCCTATCCAGGGGCGCGTGTGGGACGAGATTAACATTAGAGTATAGGTCTATAGCGGCGATGTGCAGCTGCGATTGTATCAACTTAAGCGTTCCGCGACACGAACAGTTATTAAGCTGTCCGTGATCCTATCCGTGCACGCAGTCTAAGCAGTTAGTGCGCTGAAATCTATCGACATGTTTCCGATAGCTCGTTTCTTGCGTCTTGCCGCAGCATGTTCGCTGTGCCCTGCGACGAGGAGTTTACCGTCAAGTTCAGACTCTATCGTGCATCCCGTGCGATTCGCGTGAGTTACATGGTTCTGGCAAATGTTCGCAGAAATTGTCTTCTGATGTCTTAGTTATTTTAATAACTTAATTAGTGTACTGGTTCCAACGATGGCCAAGACGGTAGACACACTTTTTGCTCGAGTGTTTGGACTGACTAACATTTGCATAAGGCCCTACACGTGGATAATTTGCTCAGCTTTAATTAAATTTAAATTCGTAATAAATAAATCGCATGTATGAAAAACTGTTTTTGTGCACTTTTTAGCGTGGATCTAAATCAGTAACGATTGAAAACTGGAAAAAAAATCATGCAACGTTGAACGTGTTATGTATGCAATGCTAGGGCACAGCAGTGGGCGCATACACTTGGCAGCACGTTGTATGACAGAGGCGCTAGAGCAACGGCTATTATGGACATCAAGACGGTTAGTGCTTTCATTGTTTGAAAGGGACACTGTTTTTTGCTTAAGAATAACGAACTATGTTTTGCTACATTGCTATTCGACAGAAGCGTATTGATTTTCTGCAAATTAAACCTATGAGTAAAATACGCAGTGTGGTAGGCCTAATCAATAAAATATTCTTGGGAACAATTATTATATAGGCTATAGGCTGTGCATGGCAGAAGATGAAAAATAGCTCTGACCGATGACGATTTTATGGTTTTTTAAAAACTTTTTCTGACATTTTTCACACTGGACCTGTCTATGTGTAGGCCTACTGACACATCACTGACAGTGCCGCAGATCATCTCATTTATTAATATATAGGGCAACAACATATGAAGAGACAGACTATTTTGACTGTAAACAGAAAAAAATTAGTCTAAATCCGTCAGACACAATAACGTGCAGTGAATCATAATCGATCGTATTAATATCATGCTCAGTACAAAAACAAGAAATTTGAGCTAATGCTCACGAGACGCGCGAAAGCCCATGGCAGTTTCTGTTCGCAAACTGTCAGTCTATCAATCTATCTCCAGCCATTTCGTTGCGACTTTTACTGGGGTACCGCTTTTGATGCCGTAATGCGCAGGTTTTCTTTAACTTAGAAAATCGAGACTTGGACCGTCGAAATCTATGTTCAGTGGTACAAATTTCATATGCAGCTTATCCATGTCAATTTCAATTGATTTCGGCGCAATTCGCTCTTGAAATGTGTCTCGCAGCCCAAAATCGCTAACAAATCCATAAAACCCCCTATTGTAGCGTTCAAAGTCATCCAAGCTCTCTGAATTCGGTGGCAATCAAGAGCCAGTGTACAGCTTTTTATTAGTGATTAATAGTAACCTAGGCCTTATCTAGCACCGTTATTGAGATACAGCGACTTATTGACTAAAAATCGCAAATTTTTCCCACCTCCTCTGATTTAGCGCCCTCGTTCGGGATGACCCCCTTCGAATTTATGGAAAAGCTTTATGGTTCCTGAAACTAGAGTCTTTCTGGCAGCCGACGGTAAAGATTTGGTAATCCTAGCTTGCATCGTTTTTGACTGATCCATTTGTGTGACGGACAGACGGACAGACAGAATTGCGATGGCTAAGACGCGCTAAAAGCAGTAGCTGCTTTCTCGCGTAAAAATAAAAATGATTAAAGCTGACGAAAAAAAGTTTTTAAAAACAATTTGAAATAACACTCATTTACATTTTTTTAAAATTTTTAATAGGATTACATGCTGATGAATCCTGAAGTGCGAGCTATTGATGCACATCGTCTGCTCATCAGAGCGAAACGCGACATCGAAACGTTGTTGAAGCACAAGGAGGAAACTGTTAAGGTAAATCTTAACATCTTACGACAATACCTTAGTTATATTCTAATTATATGGTTAAAATGATTTTATGCAATTTACACTGATTCATTTTGCTTAAACATACAACCTCGTCTAGTTCAGCTATGCATTTAATTTTGTTAGTACGAAAACAGCATATTTGCACTTCTATTTGAAACAAGGAAAAATGTCTGCACAACGCGTAAACGGTCGTCTGCCAATTCTGGGACCATTTGCATTTTTAATGTCCGTCAGTTAGTATATCAATTTTTATTAGTTTTTATTTTGATCTTGTGCAAGCGCCGAATATGCTAATCTGCCAGTTTTAGCGCACGGCACGTTAAATGTTGTGTGCAGATGTTGGTATTGAAAGCAGAAAAGGCTTATTCCGACTACCAGTACAACTCTAGCATCCAAGTTAGTCAAATTGTGTAATTTTGGGTTTTCTGGGGTTAGAAAGTTACTGTTAATTGTTTCACACCTGACTGCTGCCCAAAATTGTTTTCACCCAAAATATGCATGAAAATCTTATCGATTTGGCACTGGCTGGGGTAACTCACATCACTGTCAAGAACCCCCAAAAATAACTAACTTAGAACAAGCAGAACCCAATTTTATTGCTCCAATATCTGCCTTCTACAATTTGTTTTTTGCCCGTTCTAAGCCACCGCCTTTATATATTTGCTTTATTCGAATTTTTTTGGTTATGTCGCTGGATTTATTAATGCACTTAGTCTAACTGATATTAATGTCTTAATATTATATAATAAATTATGACGATGATGATGGAGTTTCCCGTCTTGGCAGAGAGGTGAGTTTCTTTGTCAGCGGCAGTTGCAGAATCAACGACACTGGCGACTGAACAAAAATGTTTTATAGGACCTATCAGCGCCATTAACTACTGCACTGCAATATAAATTCGTGCACTGTCAGCGATCAGTTTTTTTTGTTTTACGTTTTTGTGAACTAATGATAAGTTGGCTAACGGTGTTGTTGTTGTTGCTGCTGCTGCTGCTGCTGGTGGTGATGATGATGATGATGACGTATATGTCACAGCCGATGTATTATCACAAGTCGAAGAGCTTGAACGTGTCCGCTCTGGCGTCGCTGCAGAAGAACGCCAAGTTTAACGACATCGAGGTGGACACCAATGTCAGCACGATCCACGTTCCTACTCACGTCTACGACGAGTGTACGTGTCGTAAGACTATCGTCTGTTAGGCCCTTATCTGTAAAAAGCCTTTATCTGTAAAAATTAGGTTTAGGGTTAGGGTTAAGGTTAGGGTTAATTTTTACAAGTTAGAGTTTTTTCGAACAATGGTCCCATGATTTTTTACATATAAGGGCAAAGGGCCTCACAACCGTCTCGCACTTGCACCTGCTGATCACGTGACTACTAGAAACGTACATCAGCTCTGTGCCGACATAGTATGCGGCCGTCTGCCTGATCTAGGACTTTTTGAGCTGAATATTGGCAAAGCAGTTATTTCTGTCATGTGGAACGCACGTACCAATTTTGTGTGTGCTCTTAGTGTGAACATTAGTAACGTAGGCAGGGGGTGCACCGTGGTGCAGGCGCACCCCCCAAGATGAGTAGCCACGTTTTTTGCAGCTTGAAAAGTAAAAATTGGTCATGTGGTTCGGCACTCGTCTATTCACCGCAGTGAAACGACATTTAAAGCTTAGTTACTCGCTTATTGGTTTTTACTTTAGAGGCATGTTTTCTGTGTTCTTATAACGCATCCAAAATGTACAATAACTTATTTCCGGTTGCAGTCCGCTCCCGTCGTCGCTAGAGCCCTGAGGATTTCACAGCGCTATCACACATCCCCTTACTGGCGAGAAGGGGGCTGGCTGCTTTCTCGCTAAAACCCTTTTCCGTCTCGACTTTGTGCCTTGAATTTTGGCTCTTCGGTTCTCAGGAGTGTACCTCAAGACAAGTTTCTGTCTACGCGTCACTGATGCGTCTATACTGCATGGTGAATGTCAGCGGTGGAAGTGCTGAACGGCGTGTTGTGGTCGGAGGCACTGGATGACACGTTCAGAGCGGCCTATCAGCGAGATGCCGAGCTCGGCTGGCAATACTTCTGCAGCGTCACCGGATTTCTTCGACACTTTCCAGGTTCTCTCCTCGCGGTCAACTCTCCCCATCCTATTCTCTTACTCCCCGTGCATTGGCGTAGACAAGGAAAAGTTCAAGGGGCCCAGAGTCCCAATCTGATTTTTTTTGTGTGTTAAAATAGATATTAAGGACTCAGAAAAAATTAAAATTGCTGCCACAAGATCACATTGTTTTAAGGCTATTATGCACCAAATTTGATTTTGGCTAAGGCTCCGCTGCAGACCCCACTGGTGGAGCTCACAGAGCTTTCCCAAAACTTCTAGCCGGAATTTTTGGTTTTGCTTCTAAAGGGGGAGAGAAAAAGGGAAGAAAAAGAGAAAAAAGGGGAAGACAAAAAACGGAGAGGAGAAGAGAGGCGAGGCCTTCAATTTACATTTCTGGCTATGCCACTGCTTCTGTGTCTGTTTATATGGGGTACCAAATTTGACGCCCCCTTAGAGAGGATTCTTTGAACGTAGAGGGTCAAATCCTAAACAAAATCTTGAAATCTACGTCGATTCATGCTGAAAGCACGCAGGTTGTTTTCGTCTAGCTCCAGCCGTCTGATGCGGTTCAGTCTTAAAATA
>Ga0209367_1006803_pt1 | contig 15789 bp, 8 predicted proteins | sample WorMetLIZISLAND2_FD_187412 | JGI IMG/M metagenome (GOLD analysis project Ga0209367, IMG submission 187412) | Marine gutless worms symbiont microbial communities from Max Planck institute for Marine Microbiology, Germany - Olavius geniculatus... ... | reverse complement strand
GGGTCCAGGTTTCAGATGCATATAGGAGCACTGACTGTACCAAGGCAAGGTAGACGCGGAGTTTAATAGAGAGGGATAATCGTTTGTCTTTCCAAATGTTGTTTAATGAAGACATTACTGCGGAAGCGAAACCGATGCGTCTCCGTATGTCCAGATGAGACTGGTCGTCAGATGACTGAGAGCTTCCCAGGTATGTAAAGTCAGAGACAGCGTCTACGAGGTTTCCATTGACAGATATTGTGTCAGGTTGGGGGCCTGATGGGCTACTCTATTTTTATGTGCGAAAGCTGGGGGGGGAGTAAAACTGAACCAGGCCAAAATCTAAAAATCTGAAGCCCGCAACTTGTACACTTATGATAGGTGTGTGTGCAGGCGTCCAATGGCCAGGTGTCTGATGGAAGTACGCCTGCAGCTGGCAGTGGTACGGCTGAGGCAGGACTGCTGCTGGTCGATGTAGTCAGCGATGGTTCTACTGCTGCTGGCCGCTCTGCTGCACAGCCTGTTGCTGATATTGACGCTGCCGGCGCCATTCCCGAAGACAACTTCACCCAGTATGTAATACCATCTCTGAATTTCTGCTGCTGATTTTTAAAATTTTTTACCTATTACCACCTGCAGTAGCAGTTGCTCACTCTTCTGATTCTGTCAATGTGACAAAGACGTTCTGTGCATAGCATTGATATAGCATATTAACATATCCATAACCGATTATGCTGCATTTGGCTTTTGTTTGACGCTTCCATTTTTCAGCATTATAAGCTGGAACTTGTTGTAACGGAACGTTTTACATTCTGGGTGTTATTCCAGTTAATAACAAAACAATGCCACAGCGCTGAAACTGATGCACTGGTACTTGGGTGTCCAGACTGCTTCACAGGCTGCTATAATACTGAATAATGTATGCTGAGACCAAGACGTTTATTCTTTATGTCATTTTTATTTATCTACTGCTCTGTGTATAAAATTCTTTTCTAAACTCATTTTAAAATGACTAAACGTTTTGGGCCACATGAGCAGTTTGGATTAATGAACGTCAAAGCCAGCTTCTTGTGATAACTAGGGCTAGACGAAAATCACAAATTCACGGAATTCACGGAAGCCGTGAATTTTGGTGCTTGCCGTGAATTTTAGCGTTTGCCGTGATTTGCCATGAATTTTTGCACGGGCTGCACTTTTGTGTCAAAATCCGTAAAATTTGACTGCTAAACATTGAAAGTTGACCCCAATATAACCTCGTTTATAACTGCATATAGTTAGTAAAACTGTTCCTGAAAGTTACTAAGAACGATTAATGTTAGTCATTTTGTGAGATGACGATACATGACTAATTGTTGACTAGGCAGAGAACAAAAATGTTTGTCAATGAGACGTTTTTTAATGCTATATATGACCGTGAATTGGCACCGTGAATTCGCCGTGAATTTTGCGACTTTTCTAAAAGTATGCCGTGATTTTTTCACTTTTGCACTGTGATTTTCATACAGCCCTAGTGATAACAAATAGACTGAATGAGTATACACAGTCAGCAGGTGTTGTAGTTAATAATTGTTATTGTCCAGTTTGTTGTTTTTGCAATGTGTCATTCACAAACGAGTGTGGCTTATTACTGGCACATTTTTTCCGTGTTGCCCGCATCTCTAGCTGAGTTTGAGAATTTGATCTGTGTGAAGATGAAAGGTTTTGATGGCGGCCACCCAGCAATTGGTACATTTAGTGTGGATGTATGCGCTAGTGATGCGCTGGTGACTGTCGGATGTGTGAGGTTTGTCTGCAAGAACAACGGAGTTCTGTTCGAGAGTGATCTGATCCAGGTTGGTGTCAAGTGCGAGTTCCGCCAGCATCTGGCTCGACTCAGTCTGTTCTATGGCAACAAGACGGCCGTTGCTCTCAAAGATTTTCAACCAGTTGTTAACTCTGAACCACCGCTCTCCAACCATATCCTTTCTTATTGATATTGTTAAAACAGTATAACTAAGGGCTGCAAGTGATTAAAAAAATTTTTAATCGATTAATTACCAAAAATTAACTGATTAATTTTTATTATATATGTAGTAAATTAGAAAACGTAAAACTGCAGAATTCAACTACGGATTGTGGATATCTTTCACGAACTGAAGCAGAAGTGATGATTCAGCACACAGACTGAGGTCAAAGTGCAGACTGTTAAGACAACACAACACAGGTACAAATGTTGATCGGATGTCCTATGTCAAACAAGTGCCTGCCATTGTTGTTGACTGTAGTTAGCGATCAACTCAGTGGAAGCATATGCAGCTGCTTAAAGGTCCATGGCCACGGTCAAACTCACTTGCACAATTTCTGTAGATTTAAATTAGACATTTAACCTCGCATATATAATATTATATATAAAAAACTGCAAGCAATTCATTTAATGTTGTATAAGCACTGATGTAAAACGGCAAAAATCAAAAAGTATAAGCCCGAACTAATGTATTAGCTTAGACATTTGATCTGTTCTCAGTAGCCAGATATAAATGTCTAAGCTAATGCATAATGTTCATGCTTATACTTTTTGATTTTTGCCGTTTTACATCAGTACTTATACAACATTAAATGAACTGCTTGCAGTTTTTTATATATAATATTTGCGGTTTTATTAAAGTTTGAAAGGTCACTGAACAGTTACTTTGTACACAAACAACAACTACTACTACTAACCTCCAGCATCTTGCATTTTGTTATTTGTTTAATATAATGGCAAGCCTGTATGTGGGACTGCAAATTTAGTCTACGTACCAAATTTCATGCAGATGAGTGAAAAAGCAGTTATAAGTGATGAACGACATTTAAAATGTTGACCACCACCGTCTTGAATTTGCATAGCAACGCGGGTAGGTCAGGGAAAAATGCAATTGGCAGCATTCGATGGCCCATCCTCGAAGACCCCCCTATAGACGCAAAAATCTTGCAGATTTCTCTTACACAGACCAAGTAATAGCCAATTTTGTCCCAAATTCCGTTGCCATGGCAACCAGGGAGGGTGCGGGGTAAAATTAAATGACACCATTAGATTGGCCATCCCCGAAAACCATACCTTAGAACCAAAAATTACGACTCTGTCTTATACACAGCCAAAGTTATGACCGTTTTAAGAATGGTTCAATTTTCCCCATAGGCTCCATTGTAATTTTTTGGAATTTTGTGAATAAATACGTTAAATATTAATTTTAAATTTTTTAACCTCCAAAAGTGATTACCTTACGCGGAAACATGCATTTTGAGCCATAAACGGTCGTGATCGGTCTTCTGGTGTGACCTGTAGGCTTGAGCAAGAATACAAAAAAAAGATAGAACACAAAAAGGAACAGAAAATGCCCTCCCTGCGCAGACCCCCTTTTCGTCGTCCCACATCAACCAAATTTTGCGTGTGGTGTCGTATCCTGGATATCTTTCTTGGTTTTAAGCTTCATTAAGATCGGTTGAAAAATGTGGCAGCTGTATGGGGTTGAAATTTTGGCCTTCCCATTGACTTGGCACATCGCTTATACAACAGCTTGTTGCTACCGCACAAGCCGTGATGTTGATTTTAGCTTCATAAATATATGAAATTAATGCGTGAATTCAAACGAAATGCGGCATTACGTTACGTTATGCGAAATATTCTAATCTATCAGTGCCTGCAGTGACGTCATGACCATAGCCCATATACATCATGAATATTAATGGCCTAGCTGACGACGTCATCGTTCTAGGCTAGGCGATTAATATTCATATTGTCTACAGGCTAAACTCATGACGTCACCGCAGACCATCATGGCGGCGCATTTTCTACGTCGTTTTCGTAGATCGTTGACTTCAGAGGTAAATTTTTCCGTGTTGACATAACGCTGGGCGCTGATATTACTGTCAAAGTTATCAGAAAATTCTGCACTTTCAGGAAAATGGATAAAATGTATATGTTAATTTTGGCGTCCACGGACCTTTAAACAGTATTGTTGTTGTCGTCGTACACAGCTGGTTGACCTTAATTGTTCTGCACAGCTAAATATTCAGACGAGTAACATTGATTCGTCGTTGGAAGGTGGTGCCCAGAAACAGCAAATGTTCAATGTTGAATGCGTCTATGATTTCATCGATCCGCCAATACTGACACTGCACTTCCTGTGAGTATTCTTCATTCTGAGTTGTCTTATCTATTGATTATCTGATTTTTTCTAGTTGCATTGTGTTTTTTGGCATCAAAAGCCTTTGGTTACGCCAAAAATTGATGGGGAAACTGGCTTTGCCAGGTTTGCTTGGAAAGTGGTCACTAGAATGGTATATGGGTAGAATGGTATTTGCTATTAGTGCATTAGAGTTTAATTTTAACATTGTGTGCTATATAAATTTACGTTTTACTTTACTCTTACTTACTTTGCTAAAGAACAGTGGCGATTATGTAGCAGGATCTGTCCGAACTGGATAAGTCAGAAAATTATGAATGAGTTCTGATGATATTTTGCGTTGGATTCAAAATAAGTGAGTAAGTGTTAAAGTAAGTAAAGTATAAATTTTTATAGTGCATACTCAGAATTAGAGCTGTCAAATTAATGCATTAACTTAACGAGTTAACACATTAATAAATTAATCCGCGTTAAAAAAATTGAATGAATTCAATTAATCTATCACTACAGTGAATAATATTAATATTCAGATGACAGGATGTAAATTGTTCCTTCGTTTTCCAGATATTGCAATTTCCAGTCGTCGTTTTTTTGTGGTCTGTCATTTTCATGTCTTGCAAATTCAGCACCCCTAGCAATATTAGCTTAATAAGTTATTAAGCGTTAATGCATGCATTAAAAAATTAACGAAATGCATTAGTGCATTAAAAAGTTAACAGTTTGACAGCTCTACTCAAAACGAATACATTTTGCTGGCAATCTGGATTTTTGGTGGATTTTGGTTTATATTTTACAGTTCTTTACCATTAAGAGATAGTGTTTGGACTGGAGAATTTCTACGGAGGAGTGGAGAGTGGTCCATGAACCAGCTGCTCAGATTTTGATCTCGTGATCTATTAATTTTTTACTTCTTGCGCGCTACGTTCCTAACGTAACGAAGAGGAGTATATAAGATCAGTGTAATATTGAGGACCGACCGCCGACCGACCAACGACCGACTTCAGTTCCTGGAAGAGCCTTGCTGGAAGAACTTCAAATGGCCATATCTCCATAACAGTGCTAGATAGACGCATGGTCACTATGGACTACCGTGACCAGTGACGTCACGTGACCCCAAAAGGTCAAACTCGTGACCTCATTATCTTTGAGGCGCCACATCTCCATAACGGTGCTAGATAGACACATGGTCACTATGGACAAGACCATGCGTCTGTCTAGCACCGTTATGGAGGTATGGCGCCTCAAAGATAATGGAGTCACGAGTTTGACCTTTTGGGGTCACGTGACGTGATGACGTCAGTTGCACGGTTGTTGCTGTCGGCGAGGTGATGCTGTGAAAAGAAAGGAACTAAAAGGCGGTTAAAAGAATACAAAAGAAAATAATGCGCGCGAGCAGTACATTAGATTAGTCACAATCTAAAGTATTTCTTGTTAAGGATATACATATCATGTGCTGTATTCGCCATGTGGCCGTATTATTCTTGGCAAAGGTTTGAGATTGCTGACAGCTGCTAGCATCATGAATGTGTCTGATATATAGGGACAGTAGAAAATCATGGCAGCCATGATTTTTATTAAATGCCATGATTTTGCCAAAGTGGTTTTATGTTTTTTTAACAAGAATATTTAGTTTTTAGTTAGCACAAGTTGCAGTTTATTGTATGATTTTAACATGAAAATGTTTACTTTTGCCTCTGTTACCAAAGTCCGTGTGCTTTGTTACTTGCTGGCTCAATAAGCGATCATGACGTCATTGTAGAAATACGTATTTTACTTAGAATATATATTTTGCTGGAGTTGGAAACCACGAGTTTTAGCTATAAACTGAACTTTTGTTGACAAAATTTTACAGATGAAAACCTTGCACTGCATGTAATGATGGTCATCAATGCTAGATATTGAGTTTTATAGACTGTATTCAGACCCATGATTTGATGCTGTGATTTTGCTGTGATTTTGCTGTGATTTTTGCGATTTTCACAAAAATTTGATGTGTTTTTATTTTCCAATTTTTTGCCGTGATTTTCTGCTGTCTCTAGTGATATATGATGCGTTGACAGCAATCATCAATGAGCGGTTTGTGTCTGCAGCTACAGCACTGTGCCTCAGAAGATTGAGATAAAGCTGCCATTGTCAGTCAACAAGTTCATGGAGGCTGCAGAGATGGATGCCGGCCAATTCTTTCAGCGCTGGAAACTTCTTTCTCAGTCAGTCTTTGCTAACATTATTGCACTGACTTCAAACAAGGCTGTTTTCATTAGTGTTTGAAGTTAGATTCTGAGGCTGAGCATTTCAATCTAGTTGCCCACATCACGAGAGCGTCTGACAGAAGATAAACAATGATGGAAAGAGCAAAGCCAGACCACAAGCTGGAAATGTTGGGTCTACTTTGTGGAATTGCAAATGAAGTCACTGTAGCAGTAATTTTGTGAATAATTTTATCAGCTCAAAACTATAGACCATTGAACTGTTAAATTTCATCTGATGGAGATTCAGTTTTACTGCATTCTGGCAAGAATTATTTTTAATCGGGGTTCTAGTGCAGATTAAATTTAACAATTCACTGTAAATTTGTCTGTGACAGAGCCATGGAAATTGAGTTACTTTTCACATTGTAGCATAATTGTTGTTATTCAGCTGCTTGTGATAATTTTAATTGTTGACTGAGTTATTGTCTGTTCTTGTCAGGCCGACACAAGAGGCTCAGAAAATATTCAAAGCTCGGAAGCCGATTGACATCGAGTTTGTCAGATCCAAGGTTAGACGTTCTTCTTCATCTTGTTAACAGTTTTAAAACTGTTTGATAGTAAGCAACAGTCACATCATATCATCATCAGAGTCATCACTCGTTAGAGCAGTCATTTCTGAGTAAACAGTTGTATATGTATTTACAAGTGGACAGTGTAGTTCAGTAGCCTACTAATATTTGTAGTGCTGCATATTGTAAGATGTTTGAGTCGATGGATTCTGTTGATGAAATTAGACTCTTTCAGTTACTGGAGCTGACTGCGTTGAGTGCTTCTTTGCAACAAAATTCAACTTGTTTTGTCTTTGTTTGCCAAATACACTGCAAGTCAGAAAATTTTACACCCTCAAAGTTTTTTGAACTTTATTTTTCAAAGACTGAAAATTTTTAAGCCATATTTTACTCACATATTCAGCGTTCAAATTTATGCCAAACTCTAAAGTTTCATATCATCATTTTCAAATTTGATGAAGTTATGGCACATTAAGTTCGATCACCCAGAGAATTTTCCATTTTCACAACACATTTACCACAAAAAACAACCTTTTGATATTTGAAAACAAACAAATAGGTAAAACGCACAAATTACTGGGGTATTGCAGTTTTAGAAACAGTTGGGAGTATTTGATAAAATATTTCTTTAAAAAGTTTACACCTAATGTTCAAAGTGTTCATCACCAGCCATTCAGATGATATTGCAATAGTCAGCAGCAAGTCATCCCATATCCGCTGCAGCACACTTTTTAGCTCCAGAATAATCTGGCTTTGAATTAAGTTTTCGCTTAGTTCATCAGAGCCAGGCAATCCAGGAGCATTATCATCAGAAGTTTACAAGTCAAACTTACAAAGAACTTGGTAAAAAAAATCGCACTTGCAAATCACTTACTGTGATTTACAGTCATGTGAGAAAAACTTTTTAACAGGTTAAAAAAACTTATGCATAACTAAGTTGTTGACTTGGAACGAACTTAGGAAGAATTTAGGAAAATCTGGAGAAAGTTCCTAGAAAGTTTTGTTAATTAGGCTGCAGGTTGATGTGGCAAGTCAGAGCACTGGCTGCTGGAGTTGTTACATCGTGACACTGTGAAGTGATGTTTGCTTGCACGTGTGTGCAGCTGACAAGCTTTGGTGTTGGTATTCTGAGTGGTGTTGACCCCAACCCAGAGAACTTTGTCTGTGCAAGCATTTTGCACACGAGCGCCCATCAGGTCGGCTGTCTGATGCGACTGGAGCCAAACAAACAAGTTGAGGTCAGTCAACAGCTGTTCTGATGTTAATTCACTTGCTTTGATTAATTGCATAGTGTAGTCACTGGGTGACTAATTAACAATTAATAACTTTGCTAATAAAAAACCTTTTTGAACAAAATTTGGTGGTCGCTTCAGCAATTTATTGCAAATTAAGCGTACGAAATTTCATTTAGATTTGTTCAGATTTGACACTTCTATTGTACAATGTCTAAGAGGTTACTTTTTTCCGGACAGAGTATATATACAGGGTGGTCCAAAAAACGTGGCACTTTACTTTTGTCCATATCTTTGCCAATTATTGATCAATTTCTGAAATTCTTTCGCTGGCACACTCTGCGGAAAATTTGCAATAACATGATTATTACGTATCCCACCATAGCGTAAATGTATCTCTACACTATCTTGTGAAATATCAATGAAATATGCATATATAACGATAATAACAAACATTTTGGTAAAGTTGAAAAAAAAACACTTCAGACCAACATTGCAGTAAATGATCTGCATGACACTAAACTGTGTGGGTCTAATACAGTCTAGTGTCATACGGATCATTCATCGCAATATTGGTCTGAAGTGTTTTTTTCATTCACCTAAATTTTCGTCATTACCTCCGCCAATGAGGTAATGTTTTGCCAGTTTTTGTTTGTTTGTCTGTTAGCAAGATAACTCAAAAAGTTATGGACGGATTTTTCTGCAATTTTGAGGATATGTTGGGCATGGCAACAACTACCAGTGATTCAATTTTGGGCATGATCGGGCAGGAATCCTGGATTCTGGATCATTTTGAAATTTTTACCGTTACGTTAAAGGGAGCATAAGGGAACCACTGCAAAACCGAAGACGGTGACGCCACGGCACGAACAGCATTGCCTTGGCGGAGGTACCTGCGGGCTATGACTGCTTTCTAGTTATTGTTAATTTTTGCTTACATTTATATTTCACAACATAGTAGAGCTGGGATTAATCGGTTTGAATTGATTCAATTTGAATCGATTTGGCAAATGAATCGAACCCAAGCTTATTTTGATTTGACCCCCAATTTCATATTGAAGCCAAGTTCTGTGGGCGAACGCGTGTTTCTGCTAGTTGGCGCTAGCTGCATGCGGGCATTCTCGTTGCACACAACTTTGGATTAGTTTCACTTCACTATCACATTGTCATAAGCTTCCGTACAGGCTTAAGCAGTGGCCAATGACGTTAACCCTCTCTCCCGTGACGTTATTGTGTTGCTTGCGACTTTCAGGTGGTTGTTTTGAGTTGATCTATACCGGCAAATGCAATAGTACAATAGTACAGGCCCAAATTGCAACTGAGATTCATAAAGAGCTTGAATTTCCAGTGAACAGTGGCGTCGTACGAGGGTCAATTAAGTAGCAAGGCCGGAAGTTGCAATTTTTTTCCACAGACAGTGCAAATTTTTTTAAAGAATTCTGACAAAAAGTTGCAAATTTTTAGAAGAAGAGATTATGAGTGCTTAACGTTTTAATTATGCCCCTGAATTTTTCTAAAATAGAGGTTTTTAGCCCCAAAGTTTGCATTTTGGACAAACAATTTCCGACAAGAAGATATTGTTTATAATTTTTCGACAGTCGAAAATTTAGGTTGGGCATCTGCCCTCCCCCACCATTTGTTCCCTTGCCACGACGCTACTGCTGTGCTAGTGAATCTAATCGAATTGGAATTTTTCTGAATCGAATCGAATTTGTTGTCAGTCGAATCGCCCACCTCTACAACATAGTGTAGACACGCATTTACCGCATGGTGGGATATATGATAATCACATTATTGCAAATTTTCTGCAGAGTGTGTCACTGAACAAAAATTGAAAATCTCTTAATGATTGGACAAAAGTAAAGTGCCACATTTTTTATGGCCCACGCTGTAGGCTGTGTCTGTGGGTGGTTAAACATCTTGATATGTATCCATTTACCCTGGTCGACTCAGCTTTCAGTTTTTATGTGCGAAAGCTTTAAAGCTTTCAGCGTGTCTTAGCCATCGCAATTCTGTCTGTCTGTCTGTCTGTCCTTCTGTCACACAGGTGGATCAGTCAAAAACGGTGCAAGCTAGGATCACCAAATCTTCACCATTGGCTGCCTGGAAGACTAGTTTCAGGAATCGTAAAGCTTTTCCATTAATTCGAAGGGGGTCACTCCGAACAAGGGTGCTAAATGAGAGGGGGGTAGGATAAATTTGCGATTTCTAGCCAATAAGTCGCTGTATCTCAATAATGGTGCGAGATAGGGCCTAGGTTACTATTAGTCACCAATAGGAAGTCGTACACTGTCTCTCGATTGCCACCGAATTCAATGACCTTGGATGACACTGAACGCCAAAATAGGGGTTTTATGGATGTTTTTGCAAATTTGGGCTGCAAGAAACCATTTCAAGAGCGAATTGCGCCAAAATCAATTGAGATAGTCATGGAGAAGCTGGAAACGAAATTTTCTGCATTGAACGTAGATTTTGATGGTCCAAGTCTCGATTTTCTAGGTTCAAGGAAAACTGCGCATGACGGCATCAAAGAGCGGTACCCCCGTAAAAGTCGTTATTTTAACGTTGTTGGCCAGTCTTTCGTCAAAACGGTTGCAGATAGGCATGGGCATGCTGCCCATCACAACAAGCACTAATGATGAGCTTTTCAGTTGTATCAACATCGATCACTTTGAAAGACCCTGAACTTCCAAAATAAGGAGTTTTTATTGATTTTTGCGATCTTTGGCAGCAGCACACACTAGAGAATGATGAGAATGAACTGCGATGAAATGGCTGGAGATAGACTGACAGTTTGCAAACATCAACTGCTATATAGGATTTCGCGCATCTCGTGAGCATTAGCCGAAATTTCTTGTCAGTCTCAGTAGTAATAAATGTTGATGATGAATGTAATACTAAGGCTGCCAGTTTTGGCAGATCTCTGTAGGGGTGTGTGGTTTACAATATTTGACTTTGGTTTTGTTTTTGGTTCGGTTTAACAGAAAACCACGGTTTTGCAAAAACCTGTGATTTTTGGTTCAGTTTTCTGTTTTTCTGTGCAAGGGCCAAATTTTGCAACTAATTATGATTCATCTACTTGACTGTGAATTGACCCGAGTTACAGGGCAGACAGACAGAACAACTTTGCATGTTTGCATGTCCCGTGGTGATCCAACTAGCCAATGCACGATAAACTAGACTTACATCGGCAAGTAGACAAGCACTTTTCATGCTGCATGACGACAATTGATTATGATTTCTGTTAATTTAATTCTTGTACTGCTAAGTGAGGTGCTGATGGACGAAAGTGTTTTGTAGTGATATTGTTACAGTTTGGGTTTTTGTTCATAATTTGCAACTAATATATGGTAAGCAGTGAGCAGTGTGTTATCTAAATGCAACAGGACATGCCATCTTGCTTGAATGATTGCAATATTGTTCAGTGGCACAGATTATTGGTCACATGAATGATACGTTTGGTACATTTGTATGTCCAGATGTACCGTTTGACAGTGCGTGCAAGCAAGGACAGTGTGGCGCAGACATTGTGTGATCTTCTGCAGACTCAGCTGTAACGGCTTGTTGCACCTTTGCGCCTCATCGTCATTAGTAACTAGTGTTGTCACGTTGTGTCGCCGTATCTCATTCAATCTTTTTCACTCGAGTGATCACCAAACTGGGCAGAACATGGAATGTAGAAAGATGGTGTGGATAATGCTAAAATTTCATTTGCAGATAATCAGGGTTTCAGTAAAATGTTGGCAGCCGAAATGGCAGCAGGTAGGGCAGCAGTAATTGAACTAAGAAATGTTTTTCAATATGATATACTTGTATCTAACAGCATTGCATTGTATCTGAAATTGATCACTTAAGCCTGGTTCAAGTTAGGTTAGTGTCAGAAGCATGCAGCTAGATCTGTCGAGACTAAATTGTAATACACGTAACAACTAGAAGGCGGCAGTCGTCGGTGAAGGGTAAATACAAGGAAAGGGAAGGGAGAAAAGGAGGGCCACTTTACGACAGGGGAAAGGAAAGAGAAGTAATAACAGTCAATGCCAGCATTGCTGCTTGCGCTGTAGAATGACGTCGTTGGTCTTATGACGTCACGCAGGCGCCACTGCATTATGAGTCATCATGTGTTCACCTTGTTTTTTTGGTGGAGTTCTTTACTGATGCATTGCCCGATTGCATGTGACTCGATGCAGCGTGCGAGTGAAGTAAAGCAGTTTGATTGGGACAGTTATTGCTGACGTGTGGTGGTCACCTGATGTTATACTGCTAGATCATGTCTCCAGTTTTGCTGTCATGTTATCGTGTATGTAGCTAGCACATAGTTGTTCACAGGCTAGTCAGTACATTTATCTGGTCTTGGCAGGCCGTGCGTGAAACACCATTGCTTGATGCACAAAATAGACTCACAATGTCGTGGCAGCGTTATAGTGTGCATATGCGTATTGCCATTTATTGCTGCAGAATTGGCTTGCTAATGGTAATATTGCGCAGTTCTCCATTAAGGCATGTCTGCTTATGTGTCAGTGATTTGTTTTTGTGTGAATTATTTTCTCAGCACAGCTGACAGGCTGTGTGCTGTCAAACTGATCTAGTTGGTTGATTGCGTTGTTGGGTAAATATGCTTAGATTACTTAATCAGATGAAACTGCAACATGTCTGAAGTGGGAATTTGCATGTACGGGTAGGAGGTTGATGGGTATTGTCTTACGTCATTCCAGTCTCTAGCTGCTTTCAGTAGTGAACCTGATTTTCTTTCTCTGGCAGATTTTGTCATCATTAGCCACCAACATGTAAACTGCGGTAGCAATAGATTAGTGCTGTTCACCAGATGTCAGCACCGGAGACAATGGGCTGGGCATTTTGCTTGTCGGTAAGCAGGGATCATTATGCATCAAATGATATTACATCTGATGACATTCCGTACTGTGTTCATTGTCTGCATTTACATTGTTCTGCATCCGTTTCGTACTTGCTCATGTGTTGTAACTAACTAACCGTGCTGGGTGCTTCATCATTTGCACAAATCATGTTTTCTTATTGCAGCATTAGATGGCACTAATAACTAATCAAACTACTCTTTCGTGATGTATGCTCGTGGTATAAAATAAGTTAACTGCAGTTCACATGCATTAACTATAGTGAAAGCTGCAGTCACTAAGGCTTCGATGAATTTTTTTTATATATTAATGCATTCCGTCTTTATTATCTATATGTCATCTTTCGTATAGTATTCTTACATGTCATGAGTTTTTCATTTGTTTATGTACGGAAGATTGCAGTTAAGCATTTGTAATTGTATTAACTAGCTAATGGGTCATTTCTTTCATTCAAATAAGGTTTTTGTTGTGTTTTTGCTGTATTCTGATCAGATGATGTTCATTGTTGGCCATTGATTTAACAAGAACTTGCATCAGTTATAAGTAGCTACACTGCATCTATAGATAACTAGGCATATGGTTTTGCCATCAAACAGTGGCAACAGTAAAGATATTTTTGTGATTGTGGCATGAAGATAACCAAAAAACAGTGAGTGAAATTTTTGAAACGATGTTATGTTTACGTTAATTAATTTTAGTTGTAGTGCTGTAATCTGCTGCAACTTGTAGCAGTAGAAAACTGCGGTGTCAATTATCTTGACATTATGTGACATCACTAGGTAGTCAGCAGAGTTGTGGAATGCAAGCCCCCATCTCCCATCTCTGAGATAGTGTATGCAGTTCTACAAGGTGTTTTTTAACATGAACGTCTTTTTTGATAACACCACAACTAGAAGATTTGATGCCTGTTTTTGTGGACACCTTTACGTGTATATGTAGCATTATTGCAGTATTTTGCGTCATGCATTTGCACCATTGATTTCATATCAAAACTCGTATTTTGTTCTATGCTGTTGGCTTTTTCTTTTATGTTAGTAATCCGTTGTGATGATTATCGTTAATCGTTGTGTTTTCGTATCTTGTCTGATCATGATCACAGCTGGAAACTTGTTTTTGTTGTTTTTTGTAGCATAATTGACAAGTCATAGTTCTACATTTATTGCACAAGCAGCTTGATGAGATGCCCAGGCTGCGGCTGAATATACACTCACTGTAGTCTGTATACGTTCTGTACGTGCATCACACATGTTGTACACGGTGTTTCATAAAAAGGGACCCCTTTTTGTTCTTCTTATAATTCATTCAAATGATGATCAATTTACACAAAATTTTCACCAGCTGTAGCTGAAGAAATACTAATTCAAAATATTTCAACAAAATGTGGCAGATAATTAAATATTTTTTGTTAGTCATGACGTAATGCTGACGTCATAATGTGTCATGGGTACAAGCTTGATAGTCTCAACTGGTGCTGTCAGTTGCTACCCAGCTTCGATGATAAACTTAATCTGGTTCACTAATGAAAATTGTTTATCGTGTTCAGCACTAAGCAACATGGGGACATGAAATCAAGCATCTTGCGATTCAAAAATGCAACAATTTTGCAAGCTCGGTGTGCTAGTGCACTGTCTTGCTCAAACATGTGAAATTTCAACTATTCCCACAGACACGTAAATGCGATCGCTTTGCACGTTTTTGTGGCTACAACTGTAAAACTTTTAAAATTTGTCATCAGCAAACCACATTTTTCACTGTCGGAGCAGGGTTGCAATAGACAGCACCAGTTGAGACTATCAAGCTTGTACCCATGACACATTATGATGTCAGTATTACGTCACGACTAGCAAAGAATATTTAATCAGCTGCCATATTTTGTTGCAATATTTTGAATTAGTATTTCTTCAGCTACAACTGGTAAAAAGTTTGTTTAAATTCATTATCATTTGAGTGAATCATGAAAAAAAACAACAAAGTGTCCCTTTTTTATGAAACACCGTGTATATAGAGTTACACTACCAAATGTAATCGAAGTACAAATGCATACCAGAGGTATAGAGTTATGATTGCTAATTTGTACATGTAGATGTCAAGCAATGGCTGCGTATTGTTGCTGATGTAAGTTTGTACGTTGTTTATTAGCATTGATAGAAAGTATTAACTTAGTCGTGATATGTTTTATTCCTGTTGTTGTTGTTGTTGTTTTCTTCTGGCGCTCGATCAAGGGAAATATATAGATAGATAAGATAGATAGGGTTGTCGTCTCATTTCGCCTAATCGCTCCCCCAGTTGGGTCTACTGCAGAGCCCCGACTGAAATCGAACTAGGGTTAGGGTAAGTATACGACGCGAAATGAGATTAGGCGAAATGCGATCAGGCGAAATGAGACGACACCTGTTGTATACTTAATTACGGTCGGCCAAAAAATGGTACAGAAAAAATGATGAACGACAAAACAAAGCTTGTCAAAGAGGCAAAAAAACGACAAAGCAAGTCGTTGTTGTTGGTCCGCCTATCAAAAAAAGATTAGGCGAAACGGGATTAAGCGAAATGAGATTAGGCGAAATGCTACCCATTTAATAGATAATAGATGCGGCAAAAAAAGTAGCCCCTAAAGTTTTTTGCCGTTTTCTCAGCAACCGCTTGGAATTTTAACATGCAATTTTACAGGTTCATTTAAAGAAACGTTCTACATCTAACTGCTAAGTGAAATATGATTCTGTTGAAAAACGACGAAATTATAGACTTCTGAACATGACCGCCTACCGATTTTTCAGCATTAAAAAATGTTTAAGCTAAAAATGCTA
>Ga0209367_1006802_pt1 | contig 15790 bp, 8 predicted proteins | sample WorMetLIZISLAND2_FD_187412 | JGI IMG/M metagenome (GOLD analysis project Ga0209367, IMG submission 187412) | Marine gutless worms symbiont microbial communities from Max Planck institute for Marine Microbiology, Germany - Olavius geniculatus... ... | reverse complement strand
GTACTCTGTTCTTAAAATTTCTCGCAAAGTAACACACGCTATTAAGTGCTGATTCTCTAACGATTATTTTTGTCAAAATCTATTGCTATTGAACCAGGACTGTTGGAGTTATTGCAAAAGGTAGCAGGGGTCCGGTTTTTTTTTGAGACACAGTGTATACAACTACAAATGTACAATAATAAATGATAAAAAGAAAAAAAAACACTAATACACATGTATCGTTAAGAACCACTGAACAATCTTATTACTCGACCTAGAACACTGTTTAGCAAAAAGAACACGAGAGTTATGGACCACAGTATCTAACGTTGGCAGCGACAACTCCAAAAAACACCAGACATACTGTCGCACTGAGTGTAGTTAAACATTTACTTTATACATTTATTATATGCAGACCTAAGTTTATTATAAGTACCAGCGGAAAAATACTTCCACAATGCCGAGTCATAGATACAGAGGCAAAATGACTTAAATAAAGTCAACTTTATATTTACTAAACACTGATAAAATTGTTGATTAACATGTTAGTATGAACAAATAAGTTCTTAATCTTTATTCTCTTCATCTTTTATGTTTATCTGGAAAAATATAGTAGCACAAATAATGGATTACTTGCAACAATGACAAAATGCCAGATCAAATATTTTTTATACCATTTTAATATATGTATACGTCAGTTGTTTCATTAAAGTTACTGACTGTATTGCTTTTGAGAAAAACATATTCTATCACTTTTGTCAAATGTCAAAAGTTTTTTGTCAAATGTCAAAAGTAAATTTATATAGCATACCCCATAATCTTGTAAAAAATACCCTTCAATGCACCAGACTTTGTAAAAACTAGTACTGCATTAATGTTTGAGTTGACTTGACAACACTGTAAAATGTTGGAAGACTTGACAACATTGTAAAATGTTGGAAGTCTATGCCAAGCCATAGTGTAAAAAACCAAGAACATTCAACAGCATATCTTCTTTCATTTTGTTTAAAAACAAACATCTACACTGTAATAATTGAGCCTCTACATGATAAAATAACATCAATATCTAAATTACAATTACACAGCAGTACCTGTTCATTCATAAGCATGGCAGAAGCGATCGGCAGCATTGAGTCGTTCTGATAGTGGGTGCAGTGCTCAAATATAGACTTTGTCACATAGTCACGCCGCCCCAACTCATTCACAAATCTACGTCCCGCGGGGTCCAACAGTAATGCACCGCAGCCTCGGAGTGCTTCCGGAGCGAGAAATTTGGTGTCAGCGTCCGGCTTGGAAGGCTCGATGAATCCTGTCGGATGCACCTGGACCTGAACAGGCAATCAAAGAATCAAACTACTCAATAAAATCAGCTGACTGTCTACAACATGGCAAATATAAACAACAAAAAACTGGAGTAAACAGAAGATGAACAGAGTGTGAGTTCTTAAACAATGACAAACTTAAAAAGTTGCAATACATCATAGGATAAGTGATACTTATCTTACAGTTATTAGTCCAATAAAAAAAATTAGCGGAATGTGAAACGCCATTTATTGTGTTGATTCATATCAACACAATTAATGGAAAAGTTATTTCTAGTAACATCTCTGTAAGATTTTCATTTTGAGCTCTAAGACAAGGTTTCTTTGAAGCACAAGTGTAACCAGGGGGAGAGGGGCACTAAGGGACAATACCCCCAAGATTTGCAGAGCAACAAAAACCCTAAACCTAAACAATACTGTAAGCCTAAAAACGTACTGTCAATCAGCTCCGTGCTCGTACACACCTGGCCAATCTGGCCAATAAACACACATACATGACTACAATTGCTGCCACAAGAATGACGAGATGTGTTTCAAAAGCTCAAAGTGCATAAAAATGTACAGGCAACCAAGGCCCCATCCTAGACCCCGCTAGGAAAGCACTCTCCCAAACTGCTAGCTGGTGGGAAGGAGGTCTGCTGCCCCACCCCATCCCCAGGAACCCTTCTCCTGCTTTCGGCCTTCAGCCTTGAATTTGCCAGCCTTAAATTTTGTCCCCTCAGGCCTCAGAACTATCCACCCAAGACAAATTCCTGGCTACCACTACACCTATGCCTTAAAGAGCAAAGTAGCACATCCCCACTAGCCTTTAACACTGACTCACCTGATCCATATCAACAAGAGATAGTCCATCGCCGGTGGTTGCCTTTATTATATCACCGGTTGCCCAGATGCCGTTCGTTGTAGGCAGCTTCGACAACTTCGGAACATACTTCACCAAGAGAGAATCGGCCGATGTACGATCGTTCGCGAATCCTCCGGCGGCAAAAATCACATTCCCCTTCAGCTTCTGTTCCGTGCCATCCTCCGCCCTGTACACCACTCCGACGACACGGTCCCCCTCCCAGAGAAGACTCCGGAATACAGAATTGGTCAGAACGCGAACGCTGTTAGAAAGCTCCATCTCGACATGTTTCCGCAGTGTGGAGACAATTGAAAACCCCACGGCTACGGGCTTTCCATCCGCAGTTGGGGGAATTCGGTGCGTGCGCGGAACGGAGTGTCCGCCGAGTTGGACCACGTTCGTGAGACCGACGCTGAACGATGTGATGAATTCGACTGCACTGGCGCTGTTGGTTGCGAGGATGTTTACGAGATCCGGCTTCGAGCGACCGCCGCCTGACTTCGTTGTGTCCGTCCCAAACAGTTGCGGACTGTCCTCGATGTTCAGGTTCCTCTGCGGGATCGTATCTGCTCCGTTCATCCCGGAGGTCGCCTTGGCCGAATTCCCACCCAGGGATTTTTCCTTCTCGACAATTGTGACGTGTGCTCCATGCCGAGCGGCTTCGATGGTTGCGCTGAGTCCCGCCAGACCGCCCCCGACCACGATCACATCAGCGCCGGGTTCACTGGACTTGGTTGTCAGCATCGTCTCGATCTGTGGAAAACACGAGAAAGCGACAATGATCAGAATTACCACCGCCGTGGCGACGACCGCGGCGATGAAAGCCAGGCGAATCGCATTCCTACTGGGCATTGTCTGATGCCTGCAGAATTACATCAACATATAAAATACCGGCTGCGATATGTCACTGTAAGACAGTCACACCTATAGCCTATCCCTAATTTCACTAAAATCTCACACAATAGGAAATTCAGCAAAATTGTCTTGTTAAGCTTTCTAGCCATTACGATGCAGAAAACTCCTACTGAGCGTAGTGGTCTTACGCTGGCAGAATTACACCAGCATACAAAATACTGGCAGCAATATGTCATACACGTTTAAGTAATTGCTGGCTGTTACAAAGTCTACTATTTTACGTCTACTTTCTGTGATGTTTCATTTTCCATCGTATCTGTTCTACTTAAGTTTAACTTTTTATTTATTCTTTTATATTGCGGTCATTAATGTTCAGTTTCATTACATTGCCATACATGTGCACATTTTAATAAATAAATAAATAAATATCCATATCCATATTTCATTAAAATCTCATGCCATAACATATTCATCAAAATTGCAACGGTCAGCCTTTGTAATCAATATGATATAGAAAATGTTCCTTCCCCAACTAAATTACACATAATTTGCAATACCATGCGTAAAGATATTGTTACTGCAACATCAGTAACCTATCAAAAATACTAGATAAAGACCGTATAAGAAACAGCTGTTACGTGAGGGACATGCAAAAACTTGTTAAAAACAACAAAAGACATACAAATGCAATATTTCAACCGCCACGAGACGTTGTAATATTGATAAATTACAGTCCAACTTACTTTTCCTTATTTCTTTTAGTCAATTTCACAAAAATGCAAGTTTCACTATCTGTTTTGCCGGAAAAAAAACAAAATGACGTAAAAAGTAAACAACAAGTAAGTTAGTGCATTTCAGTAAATTAGAGACATCAGCTTAAATGTTTAAAAATAATAATACATATTGGATTTTTTGCTCCATTGAACAATTATAGAGACAAAAAATTAAGTTTTGTCCTTATATCAACTGTTTTTTCGTGGTATGTTATCAGCGTTTTTACAAAAAAATAAATGTAATAAAGTGTGTGGCACTATGCCTATTTGTTACAATCTTTACAAAATCACACAACTTCAAACGAACGCACAGAGCTGCTTCGAAGTTAAAGCTTTAGATTACTATAACGAGTTCACGACTTATTAATAAGACCTGTGCGGCCTTTAGCTAATTCATGCTGGCGGAAACAGCTTGAGGCGTGGCCAGCCGCAAACCTCTCTCGTCGAGTGTCCTCTTCAAATTTTTCCGTGATTTTAGGCTTAGACCAGAGGCGCGTCCGGCTGCGATACACTGCGAGCCGCTAAGACTTTTAGTCAGACAACAATCTACGTTAGCAGCTAGCGCAGACAAACGTGACTTCAATCTGTCCCCTAAAATGGCTGTTGCTGCTTGTAATTGTAAGAAACTAATTTCAAGTAAATAGTAATTAAGAAAACGATTTTGCATATGTTATTTTATACTCGGTGGCACATTTAGATAGGGTGATTTTTCAACTTTCATCTAATAACTGATACGTTCAGAAGCCCGGATGTTGGCCTAATCTGTAACGTAGCGTAAAATTTTTACGCTACGTTACAATTAATAGGCGGGGGGCGGCCGCATCCACCGCCCCTCTCCTTAAATCTGTCACTGATATATCATTACACGTACAAATTTAGCTGTTTTTGCAACGTATGCCTATCGAATAAATTAGTTAAAGGATATCAACGCCTATTTCAAATTTCCTTGAGTCTGATTCACAAGTTTTCAACGGCGCAGACAAGGTGGGGGGCTCAGGAAGCCCAGGCCCCAAAGGCCAGGTACAAATTTCAGTTAAACATAGGGTAGATATAAAGACTTTCAAGTTTCACGTGGTCCGTCGTCAAGTCTTCAGACAAGAGATATAATAAGCACATGTTCAAATTGTACTAAGCTTGGTCAGTTAATCGTCAGGAAAATAACAAAAACGGTTATACATCAACGCAAAATACCTGCACGCGATTGGTCCAAATCGTGTCACGTGACGTTAACAAACACGCAATGTCGCCTGCTTAATGTCGCCCGCCCAATGTTAACCGGGCAACACTGAAGTCATCACAGCTTTTTCGTAATTGTTTACTTGTTGACTTGTAGGTTTTGAGGTATAACAAAGCAAATAGTGACTGGCGTGTCGATCATCACTGAAAATGTTATCCCATCAGTTCGTAAAATGTTGCCCTCGAGATCGTGTTGCCCTCGATCTTAGATCGTGAGACAACATTTTATGTACTTTAAGGATAAAATTTTCAATGATGATCGACACGCCAGTCAGTATTTGTATATTGTTGCCACAAGATCTCAAACATGCACCCAATTCCATTTTGGTTTGGTAGATAAAGAAAAGGGAAGGAAGTAAAAGGAGGAAAAGGGGAGAGGAGGGGAGGGGAATCCCCCAATTCATACTTCTGGTTACGCCACTGCAAGTTTCCAGTTTATGTTACATTTTTCATATTTTTCAATCGCGCAGTATACTGGTATAAATACAATAATTCATACATCAATAATTGCGGACACCAGACTGCGTATATGAAAATATACGACGTAATGAAAATGTCAGAAATAAACGAAATTATGATGATAAATAGAAAACACTTCTACAGATGCTGTTGGGATTTTCAGAAGCGGTTTTCCCACGGTGATACGTTTGACCATCATCTTGAGATTTTATACAGAGATCAGGTGTCGCTTCAAGAACATTACTGAAAAATATTACAAATCCGAGATAACCTAATAAGTGCTTAAAACTCTGAGTAGCATGCATGTAACTTTTGACATGTGTATGACATTTAGACCATATCAGATATTAACGTTCCAAATACATCCAGATTAACCACAGTTTAATCACTGGCTGGCTAGAAAAAATCTGAGTCAAACAGCACAAAAAGGGCCAGCAGAAAGTAATGATTACCCACACGATTAGAAGTTATAAATATTTTAAAACTTAAGAAAATTTCTCCAAAAAGGTTTTAACAGTTTCAGCAATTTTTTTGTCGGATGGGGTGTACCCCTGAAAGAACAAGTAATTAGATTTTCATGATTCCGGATCCAGTAACTTTTAAACAGTTACGCTGGCCTACGGAGTACCGTACAGCAGCTGTATTAAGTCCGTTCAGCAGTGTCGTGGGTTAAAAATGATGGTGGGGCAATTTTCAGAGAGACACTCAAATTTACTACAGAATTCCAACAGAAAAACTGCAAGTTTCAGGGAAAAAATCAACTGTGACCACAAAAGTTCTCAAAATGTGAGTTTTATGGCCCCAAATTTTGAATTTTCAAACCAACATTTTTGACCAGAATAAAATTTTCCCCCAAATTTTCTGACTTTGTGGGGGGGGCAATTGCCTGCTCTACCCACGGCCACGACGCCACTGAGTCTGGTGTATCCCCAGGTGGCAGCATTTATTTCCAGCACAGCTTTGAGATCTCTGATGGCTTATAGTAGTTCGTCTGTCAGTGCGGGGAAGTGGGCAGTAGTCCGTAGGTGGAGCGAATGTAGCCAAACAGTCCGTTGTCAGGCAGCTGATCCTGTGCCGTTGATCTCCAGACCTTGTTACAGTACTGCTCTATTATCTGCCATAAGTCACCTGCCAAAAAGCAACAGAAATTCACAGTTAATAAAAGTATATATATATATTTGTTTACTTATTTAAGCAAAAAATGTGATTTTAAACGTTTATTCACGTGCCTTGCAAGTGACACATGGCGGACAACAACAGGAAAACAGCAAAGCATCACGCAAAAATACATACCAAAAGTTAAAACATATGTTTACAAAATATTTAGAATTTTTTCACAGAAAAAAATGACTTTTGCAGCTTTCAATTTTTCTGGTGTTTTTTCTTGACCAGAAGTTTCTAAAATAATTATATACAAAACATCAAAGAGATACCGTACTTGCTTTCTCTAAAAATACCAGTAGACTAATTTCATTATGATTTCTTACCATACCCATTCATGCAGAGTTTTCGACAACAAAAAATGGACAAATTACTACGAAAAGCTGTATATTGTCAAACAATCGATTTAGTCGATAATCAAGTAAAAAGCGAGTCAAGTGTGTCATACTAACCGACGGTAAGTTGAGCGTTGGAGATGAAATGGTGAATATCGAACAAATCATCAACGAACTGCGAGTCTCTAAACGTGAAGTAGCAGACGTCACGTTTTGCCTCCGCAGCCGCCATCAACTGTATCAATGCTATATAAAAACACAAGAGGCAGCATTATCTGCCTTGCCTGTCCATCTGTACGTTTGTCCGTCAGTCGTCAGCTGTATTTATGCTTTAACACATTCACACGCACAAAAAAGTATAAAGCCCGTGTATCATTGTTGACGTAAACTCATTCCTGATCAAGCTACTCGTACGCAGTGACACTGACACAATAAATATATGATCAAACACTGTCACAGGCCACTCGAGTCAACGCAGGTAAACTCGCAAATAAACCTGCAAAATACTTACACATAACGAAGCCATTAACTCAGAAAGAAACTTGGAAAAATTTACGGATGAAACTTATAATAAAAAAACTTACAAAAAGTTCTGTAATAAAGTAGGCCTTGGTGCTGGTTCTATAACACTGAGTCCCCGAAAACATAACCACAGATAAATGATAGCACTGCAGAAAAAAATGATGAATAAGTTACTCACATTTGAGCGGTTTATCGCCTTTGAAGTCGCCGCAGCCCCAGTTACCGGTAGCGATGGCGGGCAAAGGTCCCGCCGCGGGGGCACAGACTCGGTGAAAACCACAGTACGCCTACAGCATGAACATATTTAAAACAACTACAGATATATTAGCAATTAATTTTAAAATATTTGATACAAAAATACTAAAGTATGCCTACAATATTCACGAATTTTACTGTATTATTAAAAAATAAAAGCAACAGAAATAAACGGATAAATAAATATCAGTAAAAATAAATTTGGAGAGTGGGGATTATTCCTACAGATACCGGAAATTCAAATGCTAGTGACTAGAAAGAACGAGACACATCAAAGGTTGCTGCCACCTGGCACGAAAAATCTCGTCAGCTGGACAAAAAATCTGAAAATTGTCTATAGCAGTCGGGTCGATATCAAGTTGTTACTACTTGGATTGGTGACTGTCTGAAGAGAGGCAAACCATGCAGGTATATAACCAACACCAAGGTCAACTCAGCCTTCCATCCTCTGGGGCAGATAAACCGAGTACCAGCCTATCTTGCTGGGGTTAATGCAGGGCATGTTCACATGTGTTGGGTGGTTGGTAACACTGTGTGATCCCATATGGCAGGTGACGCTCCGTAGCTCTGCGCTGGTTTTCCATAAAAAGCTATACGTGACGACCTTTGATCTTTAACAACACTGTATACCTTGTTAAGTTCTCGTCTGATGTCATCCATGTTAAACTGTTGAAATGAATTAAAGTATTTCTTAGCGTCCATGACAACGACCTGAGCCAACCGACGACCAATGTGATCACTACAGCATTGGTACAACAGCACAGCGTAATGTATACCAAGTGGCCCCAAAATGCGGAACCCCTGTTTTAATTTTGCAATAACTTCCACAAATGCACACCAATTTTAACCATTTTTTGAACTGTTACAACAGGAAATCCGTAATGCATAAAAATAAAATTGCAGTGTACACCTCACCTTTATTATGTAACCACCCTACCTAGCAAAACACACCACTCCCAAAATACAATTGACTATTTGAAGAAATAGAACGTCGACTTCATCAAGCCTGATATGTGGCCCCCCAAACAACCGTGATCCAAATCCCGTGGATTATGCTGTTTGGGGGAGAGGGTAGCTACGAGTCTACCACTGACGATAATTCAACACGGTGGATGAACTGAAGAGAGCGATATCACCGATTGGCAAAAGCTATCACAACGTTTCATAGGCATCAGCATCAACGAGTGGTGTCGTCGTCTGAAATGAGTTGTAAAAATGGCGGTAGACATATGGAACAGTGCAACCTCACCTCTGACTAACGGCCTTTGGGACGTAGGGCCTATTACTGCTCACTTTTTAGTCTTGACGTTGCTGATGAAGAACTAACATTGATAAAGCAAACATGTAGCGTCACTTTTGGCAGTGGTGTGTTTTGCTGAGTGGGGTGATTACATAATAGAAGTGAGGTGTTCAGCGTGATTTTACATTTAAAATGCATTATGGATTTCTTGTTGGAACAGTGAAAAATGGTGAAAATTGGTGTACATTTGTGATTACGGAAGTTATCACAAAAAATCAAGAGTTCCACTATTTTGGACCAAGCTGCAGAAAGATGTCCCAATGTTCTATATGATATGATATGATATGAAGAAGCAGGCAAGCTGTCAGCTTAATCTAGCACATAAACCAAAAAAACTTAACGGTTAAAATAGAAATCAAACGAAAATAGAAGTACAGTTATAATGTGAAATACAAAGTGATTCAATAAACTTTATGATATCAAAAAATACAAAAATGAAGACAACCAAAAATTAGAAAAAAAACTTAAATAAAAAAGTAAGCAAGTCCAGATATCCATGAAATCAGTCCTAGGGGTAACGAATGTCCATAAAAAGTAAAATTTGAGAAACAGATAAGTTTTCAGATAAGAACAAAACAACGATATATGACAAAGGTGGTGATGACGACACTGATAAGGTGAGAAGGTCATGACAAAGTGATAAATTGGATAAAGCAGATCATTCCGTGACTGATGAAGTGAGTGAAGAAGTTGATCCTAGGGACTACAGTGCTGGACTGATTGTGACTTTCAGGCTACGGTTTGATTCATGCTGCACGCATATGCAAGCAACCTTGAGCAAGTTGCTAACTACTGTGTGCTGCTCAAGTCAATTCAGCCTCCTACCCTCCAAGCGATGGGAAATGAGTAGTAGCTTAGGCTATGTGGTGAAGGCCTAGTGTGGTAGTATGTCTGCTAGCTACAAACCACCGATCCAATTGTTTGCTGACATGGTCAGTAGTGCATTGTGACATCAGTAGCTTATGCCAATCGGCTGCCACTTCCAAGATAGTAAAGCGCTTCAGTTTACGAGTCTGACTCCTCTAAGCATCACTATAGCAACTGCCTTGACCTCTATAGATTTATATACACTGTCTGACTCAGAAAAGTATGCCATATCATCACATTATATTAGAATAAGTCAAGTTGCTGTGCAAACCTTGGCGTGTCGTCATGAATATCTCCCGTCCACTTGAACCTAGAGCTGTACCCCTGGTAGTCATTGTAGCGCTGGCAACCTGGGACAAACACATGCCAAATCAAGAAATTGTAGAGAGTAGAGTTTAGTATAGTCAAACGCCGCGTCATAGCGGCTGGCCAATCACAGTAAGCTCTGTTATCTTGGCCCGCTCGCATGTCTTTGCGTCGTGGCAGTCTGGCAGATAACGTTGGAGTGAACACATCTGAAATACAGAAAGGCATTTTAAAGGTTCGTGTTGCCTATGGTTTTGACCTATACCTATCGAGCTAATTATCCAAACGACTCAAACTCACGTCTCGATTCTACCCCTACAAAATCATAACACTGTAACTATAACAGCAACAACACCAACAAAAACAGCAATAATAATGTCTATTTTTGACAACATATCTCTGTTTTGCTGCTGAATTATAACTCTACTCTATACCAGTAGAAGCCGGCAGTTTTGGCAAGCATGAGAGCACAAGGCTATGTTGGGGCTCAGAGGTCTGGTGCTGTGCCTGCAGCCGGTTCCAGAGGCAGAGCCCCGGTGAGGGATCAGAGGGAGAGGAAGAAGCTTCGCTAAAGTGAAAGACTATTTTGCACTATGGAAACAAATTCTCACAAAAATTGGTACCAATATTTTGCTTTCATTAAACATAATTGGGAAAAATTTGCATATGTGCCTGAACATCGGTACGGCAGCTAGCAGACCTTGGGACCAACTGCTAAAGCCCTTTATTCTGATCAGCAAAACATTTGTAGATTTAGCCACTCTAAACTGCACTAGACACTAACCCAAATTCAACCATTAAACTAAGGAAGTAAACTAGTTTTTTTACCAGTGACAACAAGGCACTCGTGGTCGGCAAGCTCTTCAGTAAAAAGTCGAGAGACGATCATTTCAGTAAAACCGAGAAACCGGATTTCCTCTTGAACACATCCACGACCCAGCACCCCTCCACCGACCAGCTTGTTAGCAAAGTCCACCTATAACGTAATTAATAAATAACTCAATAAATTATCCATGCAGTCAACCGAACAGCAACAGCAGCAGCAGAAGCAGTAACATAGTAGTAGCAGTAAATTTTGTCTGCAAACTCTTACTTATAAATGGTCTCTTTGTGCTAAGCACATAAAATCGTGATAAGTTTCCTATTAAGAGCGTATAGCCCTTCATAGGAAACCTACGAGCTACAGTGTACAAAGCGTCACCTGCCATATGAGATCTGCCACCTGACATAGTTGAACGCACACCACCTTAATCCAGCCAGACAGGCAGGTACTCGATTTACCTACCCCAAAGGGACGGAAGGCTGAGTTGACCTTGCGGCTGGATATATACCAAGATGGTTTACCTGTCAGCAAACAGTCACCCATCCAAGTAGTAACCACATGATAGTAACCTGTCCAACCTAGGACCTCTTGATAGTAAGCATGACATGGCGTTAACCACGACCAAGCCACAATGTGGCACTGAGAATGAGACATGTACCTGTAACATGCCTGCGCCGTCACTTTCAATTGTTCCGCTTGATGTCACATGCAAGTTGCTGAAAGTCGTTTGACTTTTTTCCCAGTTCACTTCCTGCGCTTTACCCAACGCCCGACGCTCAAACGTCACACAACCCTCCGATATGTCTGGAAAAAACAGCAAATATTTTAGCTAGCCAACCAACAACGTAATACAGGCATTTCAGTTAACGATGAAAAAATGCAAAAAATAAATAAATAAAAATACAAAAAATATGTGCAATACATACAAGTATTGGACTGAAATAAATATCAACAAATTTTTGACTTCTGGCAGGCATACACTAAAAATAATTGCAAAAAACATTGCATTTTTACTATTCATTGTAATGCTCATACATCTGTTAAATCCTGTGCTTATATTAGATTCAATGCAACATAAGTCACTATAATACAACATAAATAGCCACCTAAAATGTTTTGAAATTTTTCTGCCACAGACTTGTGTTAGTGCAAAAGAAACTAAGACAATAAATAATAATAAATAATAATTTTACACCAAAACCGTTGGCTTCAACTTTCTGACATATCTGAAAAATGAAGAGAGAAACTTGAAATCCTAACCCTCTTAAGAAAAGTAACAGTATTATGTATTATGTAATTTAAAACAAAAGCAAAACTAAACTCTTATCAGTAGTAACTCGTCGGAAATAGTTCACGACACAGCGAAGTTTGTTCATGTGCGCCTCCACTTTCTTGGGAAACTTGAATAAACTGTGACCAAAAACACGTAAACACATGCACAAAACTAGAAAGCAGTCAGAGCCCGCACACCTCCGCCAAGTGCTTGTCAGTTCGCCAGGTGGCAGCACCCTGCGCTTTGCCGTATGCCCCATTGAAAGCAATGGTAACGAAAATTTCAAAGTGATCCAGAATCCAGGATTCCTTCCGGATCACCCCCAAAATTGAATCACTGGTAGCTGCTGCCATCCCCGACATTCACCAAAAATTTCAGAAAGATCCGTCCAGAACTTTTTGCTTTATGTTGCTAACACACAGACAGACAGACAGACAGACAGACGAACAAATTCAGGCAAAAACACAACCTACTTGGCGGAGGTAATTACAAAGTATGCCACAGCAAACAGGATGTGCCAAGCAATCACAAATACATCCGGCAAATGAAATGTTTCCATACTGTTTGATACTGTTTGACAAAAAAGTGCACCCAGTCAGTCACTCAGTTATGCTTAGCTCAAAATGACACTGCAAAGCCTCATCTGCAGTGGGTAAAAAGACAAACAGTCAAAGTTTAAAAAAACAGTGGTTATGGTTAAATGACACACATTTTCAATTCGTATGAAACCCGTCTCAGAGCTACGGAGCGTCACCTGCCATATGGCAGGGATCACAGCGTGTTACCTGCCACACGACACAGGTAATAAATGCGTCACGCTTCAATTCCGGACAATCCAGCCAAACACGTCTGTATTGGACTTAAATGATATTTTTGTTCACAAATAAAGCTGTGAGTGCATGCGATATGTTTTAAGGTGTTGGTTTTTTAGACATGCACCGGATGGTTATTGGATGGTCCAGCTCTTCACGTTGTAATGCGGAGTTTATCACATGAGCCAAAAGAATACAGCCAGACTGCAGAATGCAGTGAGAGAAGGGAAGAAGTGGTAAGAGCAAGAAAAAGGATGGGAAGTGGCTGATGAAAATGCTAGAAACAAGCCCGATAAGTGCTGTTAGAACTTTCAGCACTTTCAAAGTGCTGTACTCGTAAAGTGCTATCACTTTTAAGTTCTGTCCTCCTTTGAGCACTTTAAAGTGCTGTTTGCAGCACTTAATCTTTTTTTCAGTGGACGGGCGAAATTCGTGCATGAGCAGCCATGTGCCCTTTAAATCGATTCTTACCGAATTTTGCATGTGGAGTCGGGCCGTCGACGTGATCACTGACTGCCAAGTTTTTTTTTGAAAATCAGTTAAGAGGTTGAGTCACAGGACCCTCCATAAAAACGCCAGTTCCTATGCACCGTTTACCACAAAAGCGTGCCACTTTTATTTTTTGATTAGTTCTGTAAAAATTTGATGCAAATAACTATAGTTTTGGCCATCTCACCTTAGTAATGTCGCTACCCTACCTTGTAAAATACAGAAGTCGTAGTTTGGCCGTTTACAACAGTGAATTTGTACTGGGTAGCACACTCGTCAGCTCAGAAATGATTAACTAAAAAGTGACAAACACGATTGGCAATTATTGGGTCTTAAAATATGACGCGTGTCGCAACACATCATCTTTATCACAGCATGTGCTCAAAATGTCCTCCTCCAGCACGAACGCAAGCAGTAGACATTGGGTCGTTGACGCAACTCGCCAACAGCACGTTCAGTAACTGCGTGACTCAGAGCAGCCCACTCGCTTTTGGTGCGTCCTTTCGGTTCGTTGACGTACGATCTTAAAGTGAAGACGAAATAACAGATTTACAACGATGTCGAGCTCTCAGCATTAAGGCGAGGTGGCCAAAACTACTGTGTCCTTTGAGTCTAGTTTCTTCCTGATGTCACATGCCAAAAATTGTTAAAATTGGCCAATGTCTCAAAGAGCTATTAAAAAAAATAAGCGACATGTTTTTATGGCCCACCGTGTACTTAACGCTCATCGCATTACAACAGTGTCAGCACTGCACCCATCCATCTCTCTTGAATCTTGATTGCTGATATAGGCTTTGCGTGCCAAATATTCCGCCACGCATGTCCACTGAAAAGACAGTGATCTCCGTTTTTGTGCGTTAGATGGCAAATTAAAAAGTCGCAATATTTTTCCGCTTTGTGCCTATAGCAGCACCTGAGACACGTCTTTTGAGCTATGAAGCTGTCACCAGCGGCTATATAATGGTACTCGGACCTTCCCAATGAAAATGTATTAGGCCTACGGCTTTAATTTACACGGATAAGAATTATGGCAAAATAAGACAAATGGGTAATCACATTTTTACCCTCAAACACGGCAAAAAAACTCTATTCTGTGCAAATATTCATTAAAAATCGCATAAAAATATTGACTGTAGCGAACGCGAACACACCGACAGACAGACTCAAGTGGTTTTACAATCTGTCCCATGTCATGCTATAGAAATGAGACAGATATAAAGACAAAATATTCACCGCAAAACATACACCTATGGATAACAGCAAGCTAAGATTGCTTGATATTATTTACTTACTGTGCACTTCCTAGAGAGAAATCGAAAGTGAAAGCACCAGAGAAACTACGGGAATTTTCATTGTTGTCGCCTGAGTCATGGCAATGGTGTATCGTTATTGTTGTTGTTATTAGTAATATTATTGTTACGGTAGATCGCTGGTAGTTGAAAAAATGTCACATGAACTCAGTTTAGATAACATAGTTACAGAATTTCTACTAAACACTTGTCAACTGTGTCCGCCGTCAAGAAATGCTGTAGCGGCTGCACTGGCATGCGGCAAACTTGCAACGACTGCGTTGCCAGTCGACGACGACACCGCTCTCATTCCGTTGATAACAGGAAGTGTTGCTGAGTTTTACATTGAACCGATCTTACTGCATGTCGGTGATATTGACGTGATGTATCACAACAACTCTGAGCTGGCAATACCACGAGGACATCCACCGCCAACACAGTTACCAGCTGAGTTTCACAACTATGTCAAGGTATGTGAGATCACTAACAGTCACTTACCTGGCTATGTGTACTTGGAGTTACATTACTTACTGACACAATGCAGTGATGATGACAACTACAATGCCAAAGAGCATGACGGAGGACAGTTACGATCAAATCAATACTTCAGTGCTGAAACAGAAATTCATGGACCAGCAGCAGTTCTTCGCCGACCAGGTAAGTCGCCATTATCACTTGACCAAGTACCTTGCATGCGTTGTCTGATGTGGCCATCACAAGCGGCTGATTGGCCAACACGACACAGAAACTACAACTGGCCAGACTCAGCAACTCTTGAGAGTGTTGTCAGCAACGGATGTGACGTGGTTCCTGTGGCACATCGTCAATGCAGACAACATGAATGGATGGGCAAGCGTCAGTGGAGACTGTCATTCTCACGAGCTGAAATT
>Ga0209367_1006801_pt1 | contig 15790 bp, 6 predicted proteins | sample WorMetLIZISLAND2_FD_187412 | JGI IMG/M metagenome (GOLD analysis project Ga0209367, IMG submission 187412) | Marine gutless worms symbiont microbial communities from Max Planck institute for Marine Microbiology, Germany - Olavius geniculatus... ... | reverse complement strand
GGGGGTAGATTCTGTCACACCGACTACGGAGAGTCTGTCATAGAGGGGGAGACTTTATCATAGGGGGGAGACATCTGCATGGCGGGGGAGACTTTGTAATACCGGGACAGAGTCTCCGGCCGGAGACTCTGTCATGGGGGAGACTCTGTAATGTGACACCGGGGCTCCGCCCTCGACCCCGCTGGTAAAGCTAACAGCACTCGGCGCTCCTCTGGGCCCTAGCTGGTGAATAAGGGGTTCGCCGCCCCTTTCGAAGAACCCACCTCCGTTTTTGGCCTTCCAGCTTCAAACCGCCTCTCCCAACTCCAGTTTCTGGCTACGTCTATGAAGAGAGAATATTCTAAATCACTGGCAACATCGGATAGGAACGTAGGCCTACATCAGTCGGAATTACGTCAGAAATTGCAGTAGCATCATCAGGTGTAATCAAAGCTGGAAAAATGGTTTAAACAAGAAAACGTTTTAAGTTTTTAGAAACGTCTGACATTTTATGTTTTTCATGTTTTTTTTATTTGTTGTGCAACTTATACTACAAATCAAATCTAATTTCATATTTTAATCGTGATCTCAAGTTCTGACGTTACGTCATACACTCATCATAACGATGTAACGGATAGGCCTATGGTGCAGTAGTAAGACAGAATCTTCTTCATGAAACTAAAAACTTGTGCTTTATCATTTTTTTGTACACAAAACCTAAACAAACGTTTAAAAAAACCTCAAAAACATTTTTTTAAGAATTCCCTCCAAAGCATAGATTTTTTTCCAGCATTGAGTATAATAGGCCTATTGGTGACTGGTTACTCGCTAGTCCGAAAGGACACTAGTCCGAATTTGGTCAGGTTTTGGCATTTGGTCCGCCGTAGCCAGGGGCTACCGTAGCCAAGGGTCGCCATATACTGCCTATACCAAGGTTCGCCAAGACCAAAAATGCATATTTATCACTATTCAGAATTTGTCACTAATCCTAGTGCTAACCGTATCCATAGCCATAGCGCTGTTCGGACTGGTGCTCCATCGGACTAATGAACTGTTCCAATAAAAGCCATACTAATACTGGTGTTGATAAGCCTAATGGACATACCTACGACGCAACTTGACTCAACTCAACTCAACGGTCATGACTGTGGTGGCATGACAATGCAATGACGTCATTAGCATTGTGACGTCACGCTGCTGTGCGCAGACCACGCATTATTTGCCAGCTTGGCTGAGGCCGCTGAACAGTTGAGTCTCGTCGGCGTCGTAGGTGTGAATTCAATTAGTCCTAAGACGTCGGTCGGTCTACCGCACGGCACAAGCGAGGGCCTGTGACGCGTGGTCAAACCGGCGACTGATGTGGTAGATTACGGCGTAGACGAAGTTATCTAGCGGACACGCGCCTCGCCTCAACGCTCTGACACAGAACTCGAGCCGTGACGTCACGTCGCGTCCGTCGTACAACAGCCGGAAGTAGTATTGTCCGACACTTCCGGCTGTGACAAGTTCAGCGACGAGCCTAGCAGCGAGAACGGGCCAACGACCGTCGTGTAGACGCAGGGCGGTCAGTAGGGCGGTCAGAGTCTTGTCATGACCTGAGTAGATCACTAGTCGTGACATCGCGTGTATGCTAGACTCCTCAGACCGACGACTTGATCGACCGCCCGCTAACCACTCCGGCACCTGCAGAGAAAACACTAATTAGATTGATTAGAATTAGAACTGGTTAAATGAATTAATTAATTTTGTCAAAACAAACAGACAATGCGTGAGTTCATGTTTCGTCGAGAAGTAGGATTATCGTTTCGGTCGACACTTTCTCTCAGAATAAATACCAAGATAATCGAAAACATGAACTGAAGTTAGAATTCGGTGTTATCTTTCTTCTAAGAACCAACATTTCCGATTATCTACCAGATAAGAAGAAAGATCATCGAAAACGGCAGCTAACACCAAAGTTATTCCGAGCATTACCGATTAACACCAGACAGCTCCAATGCAAAAGAATAGGCGGATTTTCTTAATCCCTAGCGATTAGAAACTTTCTAATCGATTTTCAGTTCACTTTTTAATCTATGGATAAGAAGTAAGTTAATCGGATTCGGTTTTTAGCGGATGTCAGATTAAGCGGATGTCGATTAGAAAAAAAGATAATCCTACTTCTCGAGTCTCAACGAAACGTGAACTCACGCAATGTAGGCTACAGAAGACGGCACAACCGGAAACAGGTAATTTTACATAGAACTAGCAGTGTTAGTAAGTAAGTAAGTAAGTATATGATTTATAAAGCGCCAAAGTCTCAGAAAGAATCAGGGCGCATTGTTTCAAAGACTGGGCTGAACATGCACACAAACGCATTGTGCCTGTAATGTTCCAGGTTTTGCTCGTATACACACTGCGCCTACATATGAACGGATGGCCAGAATAAATCGACCTGCAGAAAAACTAGTGTAAAAATTTTGAAAACACCTAAATATTAGTTCTAGTGCGAAAAACATCCTCATCACTGGCTGTTTTTACTTAACCAATTCACACAGCGCAGTTATAACAGTTAGTTTAACCGATCTGTGACTGCTAACACGATTGAAATATGCTAATTTGCTACAATACTGAAATTGACAACTTAATTAGTCTAAACGATAGACAATCTAACTGTATTAGTCAACTTTCTATGCCCAGCACTGACCTGTTGTGTGCTGGACCCAGCTGTCTGGCGGTGGTCGGCTGCAGCCATATCAACCAGTCGCACAACGATATCAACCAGCAGCGGATACACCAACAGAATCGTCGCGCGACTTACTTGATCGTCAGTGACGTCACGGCGGCCATCTTGGTGGACGACGCGCCACATCCGGTCTAGATGTGTCGACTGCAGACAACGCTGATTGGTTAGATCACACGGTAGCGTGCCAGCGACACACAACTGAGACAGTGACACCTGTATACAACAGCACTATTCACCCACACAATTCGACACTACTATGCTACGTATTTGGATGGCTTGGTGGCATAACGGTTAAGACGTCGTACTTATGATCTGACTTAAGACTTGCCGACTTACGATCAAGACTTCTTTTCAAGAAGTCGTAAGTTCGACTGCCTGTAGGGTCGCTCGCACAGCCCGTTCTGGGTCGCTATCAAGTGCTTACCAGTTAGATGGGTGACTAACAGTGGCGGAACTACATGTACAGCAAGATAAAATACTTCTCACGAATCTTTATAAACTTTTCAAATTAATTTATGACCTGCAGGTCTTTAGACTCAGTAGTGGCGTTGTGGCAAGGAAGAGAGCCGATTTTTTCATGACTGTTTTTTCCGAAAAGAACAAAATGGGGCTGAAAATATTCCATTTTGACGAAATTTAAAGGCAAAGTTTAAAATGTCAGTATCCATGATATCCTAAGTCAGAAATTTGCAGCTGGCTGTCAAAAAATGGCAACTTTCTGCCTGCGCCCATCACTTTATTCAACCCACGACGCCACTGCTGCGTCGGTACCTCTAGTATGGCAGCAGACCAAGGCAGACGCTCAGCGGTTGTGTTGAGAACGTCAGCAAGTTCAGTCCTCAGTAGTCGATCTTCTGCGTCTCTGGTTCTGTTGTGTCGACGACGCAGCGCCAGAGTGTTTAGTGCCGCGCGACAGCCGCACGTCACGTTCATCAACCATGTCGACGACCTCCGTCCAGGCTGTTCCAGACACAGGTAAGCATCACGAGCCAGCTCCACCTTGGCCTCGTCAACTAGCCTGGTCGTCTCACCACCTGTCAATCAAACAGCCACGGTCAATGGTGTCATGGCAGTGTGTGATTAATCGTTAATTTCCGAAGATAAAATGGTTAAAAGCCAGACAAGTGACAACAACGATGCAATCCTGTTTATGTGCGTAATTGAAGAAGTAGTTGCATCACGAAGGCTTGCTGAACAAACCTTGTACTCACTAGCAATACGAAAGTGTTAATCTTGACGACGTGCCCTATGCGACAGTGATGTCAGTGATACTAAAAAATCCAAAATTGTCATCAATTTTTAATCCATAAAAAATCGAACATTTTAAAATGATTAATCGATTGTTTCGAAGTTCTACTTAAAAAAACAAAAAAAACTAGAAGATGCTAGTGAGAGTGCATATCTCTGCCAAGTAAAGTAATTTAAACATTACTGCTACTACTACTACATCTACAATGAGAAAAGAGGAGGTAGAAGGAAGAGCCGCTTCGCGGCAGAGTAAAGGGAGGGAAAAGTAACAGCCAGCGTTGCTGCTTGCGCTATTGGTGCAATGACGTCATTGCTATTACGAGTCATCATATATAACACAGAAGGAACGACGGAACGACGGACAGAATGAGTGAAAACAGTATCTCCGCCAGTGTTCACTACGTTCACCTTGGCGGAGATAAAAACAAATGAAACGTTGATAGGACCTAGTCCGTAGAGCAGTGCGGCGGCACTGTGTACAGCGCGGGAGTAGTCGCTAGAACGCACGGTCACTTTGGATGTCGCTAGCAGATCAGAGTACCCCGCCACATGACCAAATAGTAGACCAACGCGCACCATCTGCAACCACCCAGCTTATGATATTCTCTGACAGAATGCACATGCACGATAATGTATAGCGAAAATTGTATAAAAAAATACGTAGTTTACATTTTTAAGTAATTCAAGGAAAACTGTGGGTTCATTTTCTTCCAAACACGGTATAGAATGCTCTGTCGACAGTGACGCGATATGTAGAATGACTACATGTAGATGGCAATATTGTATCCCCCTTGCACGCACTGAAAAATTTAAGAGGTCGTTTGTTCTATGTGAGCAGTTTTTCGATGGACGTTTCGAAAGATTTTTGTGACGATTTTAGTGACTTTTGCTGCTGTTTGCGTACTGTGTATTGAGTTTTATCCTGAACCTTTTTGTAATAAGTGTTTTTAAATTATACATCCAGCATCTGCTGCCAAACTAAGAACGAATCAAATATGTAGACAGTGTGGACGCGCTATAAAAGACTAGCTTGCTTCTTCATTACCTGTAGCGCGCCGTACGCGGTGAGTTGTGCTGCGGAGCATGTGCGTGTGGCTGGATAGAGACCGTAGCGTCGCCATGAGGGGTTCGTGGCGGGTCCGCGGGACAGTATGTCATCCATGGCGGCCACGAGGCGTGCTGCCTGGCTACGGTCTAACAACACATCGTGTGAAGACGTCGTCGGAACATTGCTGAGATTACAGCTGAGCGCGACTGAGCGATGGTTGGGGAGTGAGTACATCGGGGCGCGATGACCATGGCGGACAACCATCAGCACGCCAACCAGACGCAGCCCGTCCGCAAATCGACCTGAACACAAGTTGCACAGCCGGATCGTATTGCTTTTTAACCTTTATTTTGTACGTTGTGTAGCGGTAACATCGTGGTAAGGGACTGGAGGCAATCCCCCCCCCAAAAAATACCTGTCAGAAATAGTAACTTTCATACAAAATTCAGGCCTACTGATTTAAAATTTCAATTAAAAGTCTAGTTTGCACTCTACCTAGCGTCGTAAGCGACCGCAGTAATGTATAGACGTGTTGATGCAAGCCGTGTTTATGCGACGTATGCGTCACTTTCCGGGCGTTTTACGTCCGTTGACCTTGATCTTTGACCTTTGACTTTTCAGCTGACAATTCGCCCAGCGGCTACACCGTCTCTGCAAAACTTTCGAATTAAGTGTTTTTTCCAACGTTTTTCGTTTAAGAGCTTTAACGGGACGGAAAGACGGACAGACAATTCTCGTAATGCGACCTACTAGGACGGCCGATTACTGATGATTAATAACTTTTAACTGTGCTATCTCTTATTAACAGTGTGAATACCTTCGTCAGTGACGACGTCGTCAGAAGACCTCGGCGGCAGAGCGTTGCAGTAGTCTAGGCTCATACGCCCTGACAACATCAAGTCATCATTATCAGCATCACCTTTCAGTCTAAGCGCCAGTCGGTTAAAAATGGTTAAATGATATAGCTCTTCATGGAAAACTTATCTTAGAGCTATAGTGTTACCCGATACCCGACACAGGTAAACGCGTCGCACCATAAAACTCCAGCCACTCAGGTCGGTAGGCCCTAATCGATACCTCATAAGAATGTAAGGCTGAGTTGATTTTGGTGTTGGTTTTATACCGAGATGGTTTACCTGTCGCCATCTAATTATTAACCACTTGATGACGACCCGACTGGGAGTGGAACCAACGACCTTTCGATCGCAAGTCCGGCATCCTAACTGTACCACTAAGCAATGTAAAGTTAAGTTCGTTGATAAGAGACCAACGCTTTATCACTAAGCCAGCAGCCAGGCTTCAGTATGTGTGACTGTCTAGTGATGCAAGAATCCGGTGGCTTAAAAGCGAAACGATCAGCGCGCTGGCCGATAAAATACAGCTTTTATTGGCTCAACAATGTTGAATCAACAAAAGTTAACAAAAATTATTAGTAATCGGCTCAAACTGCATTTTTTTCAGTTTTGTTGCCGCATAAAAAAATTATTAGATTAATCACATTTTCACTTATACAATTTATATACTAATGCATTTCTTCCTCCTCGTGTACTTTCAGTTTTTCGCTTAATTTCTATAACTATTCCAAGAAAGCGAGAATGACCCAAAAGTAGACTTGTGCACGGTTGTTGGAGCAATGCATTTTACATACAATATGCTCTTCGCTTTTACTGTATTTTATACACAGTTTGTTTGTTGAATTAACGAATTCGTATATGGTAGTTATTGTCAAGTCATAAACGAGTGGCCTAGTTTCATCCAACGCAATGCACGGAACAGACACAACGCAACGCAATTTTTTTGCGTTCGTTGCGTACTTGCTTGAGAACTTTTCTTGCGTCTCTGCGTCAGGTGCGTCAAAAAGTACACGCAGCATTAGATGGAAACTATAGGCTTAACGAGATGACCTACCCGCTGACGAGCGGTGATGAACAACGTTGACAGAGGAACTCGGACTGTGATGATGCACTGACGGCGGCGGCAGACTGGGCCACTGCGAGTCATCTGCATTGACTGGACGTCGATGAGGCGCGTCCCGCGGGTCAACAGGCAGAAACATCTGACGCTGACCAGCACCAATACCACCAGCCGGCTCAGCATCCAGCCACCACCATAAGAACACGTCTATACCACAGCCCTCTAGATTAGTCACATATTAGCGATCAAAACGAGGCTACTGATACTATCGTCAACTATGGTAAACCGAACCAGACATGCCAAGTTAGCAACGAAAATTTGACGCACGGTCGAATCGACACAGCCCTGTAGGCCATAAGTTATTCTGTAGCTGATTGCCACATATATGTGTGTTACTTTGTCCCGATAAAACACGAAAGATTATTTCCGGGAAAGGTATTTGCCCGCTACATTGCTTATGCCCGCGGGGGGGGGGTCCACGCATTAACATTTCATGATTTACAACACAATTACCTGACGACAGCACCGGTTGAAAATACGTTCAGGGTCAGATAAGGTCAGGTCAGATCAAGTCAGAAGGGCCGACCACACGACGAACACATTTTCTCGACTGTTCTCTCTGTCTCCTTGCATCAATCGAGCAACTTAGTTGATCTCAAGACCAATCCAGTCAATGACGTCCATCTTCTTTATTGCCAACTATGATGCCTTTCTGTTAATTGTCTCCGTCAGTTCTTGAAACGTGAATTTTATCTCATTTGTTCCGGTGGATAAAATTTGATATAACACCATTTTCACCACCAGTCCACCATGGCTTGTTGCCTGATGCCAATAATAAATTTATACGTGAAAATATGATCAAACATCTCAACTGCGCTCTATCGACACCGCACCTTTCAAACAAAACATTAACATATTACTGTTCTTAGACCGATTTTGGCTTCATCTCTAAGCGCGCAAAGTAAAGTACTGGTTACATTCTGTTACTGTAAGTGAATGCGTGTTTGTTTGATTGATTAACCGACATAGTACTAATATTACATTGACTCGTCCATCACTCAGCCGTTACCGTAGCAACAGCAGCAGCAAAAGCAGTATTAATATCAGTAGCCAAATATCGGAATACGGCGTACATCATATCACATGTAACAGCTACTAAGTCTGCTGCATCTGCTTTTTTAGTGCCGTCGCCAGGTGTTGGCGTAGGAGGGGCACGAAACTGAGATAAAAATATTTTAAGTGTGGCATGCAAAAATAGTATAAAATTTACTCAAGTAACAAAGACAAAAATACCGCTGTGCAGTTATACTATTTTTATTGAATAGGCAACTAAAGAAATATCTTTTACTGTAAAGTATATTTAAGTTTGAAATGCAAATACAGATCAAATGTCAAATGTCAAATGTTAGAGATTGCGCGGCAGTGAAGTAATCTGAAAAATTGAACAGTTGTAAGTCGAAAGAGAACGTGTCCCAGTTTCCCATAGCTGAATCGCCAATGTCCGTCCTTTCTTATAAGCCTAATCACCGTCACAGTCATCAATACACAGCGATATGATCGTCGTCAATCTGGGCTTCAGCGACAAGTGACCACACGCGCAGCCCCGCAGGCAACATGCACGAATATAGGCCTACGTCACAGACGGTCTTATCACACAGTATTGTATACATAATCGTGTACTTCACAGTATATACCGGTAGCAGCTGATAACGTTCACTTCCATTGCGCTTAAACCAAGCTCAGCCCGCTCTAGTACTGTTTTCACAACCTTGAGTGTGTCACAGCATTGTCTGGAGTGGTATAAGCTTGTACTGCGTGCTCGCTTACCCATTCCAATACGACGTCACACACGTCTTACAAAGTTGGCCTTTATCCGGTCTGCATTACAGTGCAATTCGATGCATACTAGTGAGAAATAGGCTAATAGCGATATCTTCGCGCAGTGCATTCACTGCTTACATAATATCGTCTCATGTCGGTCTCGTTCACTTTGCTGTTATCTGGTAGTTGTGTATTTGGCGATAAACAGGAAGTGCCAACACGACGTATAAACCCCTTGCAGTAGAACCGAAAACCTGCAGCGCCTGCGAATCTGCGACCTGCTCTAACGGATCGTCTGCTGATCGGAGCTGCCAGACATTTCGGCAGCGGGGAAATTATCAATAACCGGTCAGATGTGTTGCACACCGGCACGCGTAATATCTTCCGTTGCTATTTCTGTAGTTATTTTCTTTTTTTGCTAAAATATTTAGTGCAAATTACAGTGTAAGTACAAAGGAACAAATTGCCAAATACCGGTGCTATAAAATGTGTGATAAAATTATAATCTGATCAATAATTGTGTAAAAATTGACGAAGTTAATAAAATTTCTCCTTTCTGACTACGGTAGTTTGAGTTGTGTACGAAATAATAATGCTTAAAATAACTAAGCTAAAGCAGCGTCTAAATCCAATGTAAAAATGCAGAAATTGAGTGGACGCACAATCGCATGTGTACAATGTAATATTGCTTACGGTAATTTACTTTAGTTTCCGAATACTCGAGTATTCGTTAAACTTCTCGCCGAGTCTCGAAAAATAAACAACAACCCTAGTCAGCATCAGCTGCAGCAACCGTGACGTTACCATGACAACTCGACATCAGCGCATCAGTAGTTATAAGCTGGACATCGCTATGCCATCAAACGGCATTCATTGCCGATCATTCAAACCACAATTACGTCATCTCGTCGGCCGACCGCATCACATGCGCAGTATAGCGTGTTCTAGCTCGTAGAGAACTTCCGCCGACTCCGAACGACTTTCAGTGGTGAAGAAAATGTCAGCTTACGCGACTTTCTTTCGTTGTAATTGGCAACTAGAGCGATATATCTGCGACACGCTTCAGTGGTTGCGTTTCTTATAGTCGGCGTCACAAACTAAGCGTTAGCTCAAGCCCTGCGTTAACGGCGACACCTTTTTCCTGTGGGGATTATCGAAAATTCGGAACCCTCGCAAAAACGAAACTCCTATTTTGAGTTCAACGAATAGATTCGACTGAAACATCTCTTTACAAAATTTCGTGCAAGGTCATTCAGCGGGAGCTATATAGGCTACTCGGCAAATACGCATAGGTCTAGGTGAAATACAAAGCAAAATTATTCATGAACGTCAATATCTGTCGTTTATAAATTATAACAGGGATGTGGTCTCGGTCGAGACGTCTCGGTCTCGAGACGGTCTCGAGACGTACTAACGTCTCGTCTCGGACAAAATCATCAACGTCTCGGTCTCGTCTCGGGTTTCGCGCCATTGCGTCTCGTCGAGACTTTTTGTGCAGGCGCGCGCCGTGCATACTGTAGCTGCAGTTAGAGCGATACTAACCAGTATGACATTGTGGCTTAGACATATTCGTTTACAGTGTTTTTACTCTTTTATTTACTTATTTGTCATAAAGCAGAATTATGTCATGTCAGTTTTTTTCGTCATAAAATGACCTAGTCGCAATGAAGTAAAATGTATGATGTCAGAATGAATACTATCAGCCAAATGTAGACGACGTATAAGGCATCAGCTGCAGTTTACTAATTTCAGTTGCTTGCAAATTGCGATAGGCCTAAACATAATGGCTCATGTCTACAGCACTGCAGTTGCAATTCTTTGTGGTGCAAGCCGTTAATCATTTAGTGATAATTGTCAAAATAAAGTGCCAAAACCCACAATATCACAAATAGAAAGCGCTTACCATGGTGCGAGTTAATTAATCCGTATAATTTTTTCATTGTCAATGTGTTTCACCATACGTCACGGGAAACGTCTCGGCGAGATTCTCGGGAGCTTCAAGGTCTTAACAAGTGTCTCGGAAGCTGCAACATCTCGTCTCGGTCTCGTCTCGGTCTAGAAGGTCTCGTGCACGTCCCTGGTTTATAATATTACAGGATAGTTTGCACAGTAGTGGCTAGGTGATAAGTTAGTTACAGTTACGTAGGGCAACGTTTCTCTCGTACTGTTTGCAAGATCAGATTTAGAATGTTTTTACCGTGTACCCGGTACGAAAATGATAGAATGCTGGTGACTGGTGCGACATCATTATGGTGAATAATTACACAACGTTGTGTTCAGCCGTTATGGCATGGGCGGTGAGTGTGACAGACAGACAAGACATAATAGACGCATTCATCATGCTGACATGACGTGACGACACCGGTATCGTGTATAAAACTGTCCGCACGCAATTCACTGCTTAACTACGCAAACAATGTAAAGCAACCAAAAATCATCCGCCACAGACCAGCGCCAACCAGAGTCCGATGAAACGCGTCGCGTATGTTAGCAGCGTCGTGTGTTAAAAAGTTGAGGACAGGAGGTTGCAAATTTTTCCCAAATTGGGGGATATTGAATTCCAAGTTTGTGTTTTTAGAAGACCATCTTGACAGGCTAGCATTTAGAAAAAAGCACCTGTTTTCCTCCCTGCCACCTCTGCTACGATGCTACTGGCTGATCGTCATGTCGACGTAGCCAACTCGTAGCGACCGCATAACAGCACAGATTGACTTACAGCAGACAGCGGTGACAATGAGCCAGGTCGACCAGAAACAGCACGCGATGCACGTGACCTTGGGCCGTCTCACCAAGGTCACAGCAGCCATGACACTGTATTCAACACACGCCCATTATACAGCTGTCGCAGAGTTGACTCGCACCACGCTCGACGTCGCCATCTCTCCCACACTGCGTTGCACGCCGTTGTCGCTACACGTCAGCCGAAGTAGTTTTTACGCGTCCATCGCCTTGCCCAAACACGTGACCAACTGGCTGCGACGTCAGTCATCGACACTGACGCTTCACTCAAGACTGAACTATAAGGCTCAGGCGTCGTCTTTTCGACCGATAGCTGTTCCGCGTCAATTCTCGCGACGTCATTACTCAGTGACCGCAGTGCACTAATGGCAGAAGTTACTATTTGGAACAGGTGCGTTGCGGTATCGTGGAACGACGCGGTCGATGCACGTTCCAGGGACGAGAGAGAAAGCTGATTTTCAATAGTACGCATCATACGTCAGAAATTATACGCAATGAACACCACCAAGCAGCGCCTGATCTAGAGGCGCCCGGCGCCAGCATGCTGCGAACAGGCGCCGCTATATTCAACTGATGACGGCCTACGCACGCGACTCACGACGATATACGATGTTTCGCGACTGGCGGGTCGACCGTGGGAGCCAATCAGCCAGCGATTGAAGTCTTCGACAAACTCCCCTTCACACAATAAAAGTTCCGCCACTGATGAAACGATCGAAGAGCAGACTTCAGTAAGTGAGTACGTACACTGTAGGCCTATGTTGGTAGTAGGCCTAGTTTAACGCAAAATACAAACGTATATACGTGAAAAGAGTACTCCTAATCAAATACAATGTAACACAGTCTCCGCCTGCAGCATAACAGGAAGTGACTTTATCAGTCGAAGGCCAAGAAAGGTTTAAATTACTTAAGAAGAGGACAGTAAGAAGGTTGCAAACTCACGCAAATGACTGAATCAGGCAAACTGCATTTCGCATATTAATGACTCTACACGAAAAGACATTTAGTCTGGCTTTGCTAAATCTATAGGTTTACACAACTTTTATGCGTGCCCTCTGGTATTCAAGACGGTGATCTTAGGGGGTTTTGTCGTGGTGGGGATTGTCGGTACGGAGGGAGCGAGTTAGAGGCTGTAGGGAGGCGATGAATGCACGTCGGAGTACATAGCGCCTGGTAGCCGTCTAATGCGATCCATCTCCTAGCACTAATCATCGGCAGCATCCAGCGATCGACCGGCGCCCTGCGTGACTTGACGTCTTCCGTCCGTCGACATAATATCCGACCGACCCGTCGTCCGACCCGTACTGGTCAGCTCGTACGGGCTGCAGCAGCTGTCTGCCGGTGGCGCCCCGCTGCGCGGTGTGATGTGATGTGTCGGCAACGCGCACCGCTAGCTCGCAACATTACGTCACATCAACACCAGCGGCGTCGTGGGGTGAAAAAAATAGGCGAGATATGAAGTCGCAATTTTCCGACAGTCACTGCGATTTTTTCAAGCTACAGTCGATAATGTCGTAAATCTTTCTGAGACACAGTAACGAGAACAAAACAATCACGAAATATGCAGCGCGAACGCGCTTTACTGCAGCATCAGAGACGAATCGTTTTCGACAACACAACTGAGAAAATATCTTGCGTGCATGCTCTACTTTTTATGCGCCACCTTGTAGATGAAAGACGTCCGTTGACCGAGCAAGACTTGAGTGGTCACAAGTCTCACACGTCGTTAGTTATATCCGTAGCACCTACGAGCTTCATTCAGTTCTGTCTGTATTCATTACATCAGACCTGCAGCCGGCACACACCAGCACCAACAAGGTGAACGATAAGTTGGCGCTATGTCTAGACTGAACAGTCAGCTGTTCAATCCGATGTTATTACGAGTTGAAAAGTGGCTTGACTTCATGTCACTGTCAGAGTATTGCTGTCATGCTTGACGAAAATTTGGTTATTATCTTACACCTGTAGTTGTATTGACACCGGCTTTGCAGTTTACAGATTAGAAGCATATTTTGAATAATTAAATAGGCTTGTTCGTTTGTCATTTCGTGGAACACAGTGTCACATTTTTCGCTGCTGCATTATCGAATAATTCGACCGCAAATATTTAAGCATTGTGCAAGGTTTGCGATGAATATTTTTTATACTTTGCATTTTAATTTTTTGTTAACGGTCTCCCGACTTTTCTGCGGGGCACTCGGCGGTTTATAAGGATGTAGACCTCTGACAACGAGAGGCCCAGCTGCTGTTAGCGTGGGTCGACCGTACCGTTTATATCCGAAAACCAGCGTCCGATTTCCGGTCACAGAGTGACTGCAATCCCATATACGCCATGGTGACGTTATTATATCGAACACTACAATCAATGTTAAGATACGATACAGCAATTCAGCGCACGTGCATGGAGTGATGGCTGCAAACGTAAACTTTGCATTTAAAATTGCCGCCAAATCGCTGCAGATAGAGACATGGTTACCATTGACATGACAACCTATAGGAACTTGTCATCGCCCTATCTAACAGTACCATCGCCGACCCCCTACGACTTACCGTTTAGCCACAGTACACATGTACTCAACCTAATGGTCAGCCAAAATGATAGCCGAATGATCGATCTGCGTTCAAAATGGACGAATTTTTGCCGTCGAAAAATTAACGTTTTAATAGGTTTATGTAACTGTAAAAGACATATGCACGTAAAACGGAACAGTATTTTATTTATGCATTAATGAAAGCATTATGACTGCATGATTTAACAAAAACAAGATACAACATTATAACAACAAATTCGTTAGTTCTCTACTCTAAAGACCGTTCAAACGTTCATTGCATTCGGAGTATACAGCGACGCGTCTATTAGCTAAAATTTGTTGCTACAGAACTGAAGAAAAAAGTTACCAGTACTTACAAATTAGTCATTGGATTGATAACGAAATCCACATTTGATGTCTGAGGTTAAATTTATAGGTAGGCATATACACTGGCGTCAAAACACTCATATGGCTGTTAGCTACTATATAAGCCTAATATGTTTAACGTCCGCTCACATCAAATGTTAGGGTTAGCCAGTAAAATAAGCATGCTGAGTTAGACAGTGTCTTTGAATTACCAAAATAATGGATTTAGTCAATGTTTAAGATAAAAAGGCCACGTTTTAATTCAACGTTTACATTTCGTTCTAATATACTAAAAAACAAAACAAAAACATGAGGCAACGTTGTTTACATCTATGATACTGAGTGTCAGACATCCGGCCTTACACCCCTGCCTGCGAATCCGTGGATTCAGTGGCCGGGCTGGTGGCGGTTGATGATGTTGAGCAGCTAGCAACGGTTGCTACGGACGCCTCTCGGCAGATGTGGTTGGCACATGCCTGGCACAGTTCGGACTTGTGCGGCTGGCGGGGTTTTCCCGTGCGTCGCTGTGTGAGATAGTCGCTAGGCGCAAAACCGTAGAACAGTTGACCGACTCGCACGTACAGGTTATGAACCACCTACAGACGTAGCCTACATGTGCAATTACCGACAGACATACGCAAAATACAACGACAACGCAACGTACCTATAGGTCGGAATTCAGTAGGCTATAAACGGTCATAAGAATGAACAAGAAGCTCAACTGTCGCTAGAATGGGGCCGACCGCACTAACTGTCACTGACCTTAAAGGCCATCCAAGGTCGATGATTTTATGTCATCTGAAACGGCATATGCCACTTCCTATTAGTGATTAATAGTAACCTAGGCCCTATCTCGCACCGTTCAGCCACAATACATTCGTGACGAACAACAAACAGACGACGGGCGACAATCAAGACAAAGGGCCGACCTAAAGCTTACAGCTTAGCGGTCGGCCTAAAAATGACAGATATCAAAAAAATGAAATAACGCATTATATGGCTTAAGTATAAACCGGATGCAACATTGATTTCGCAATTGTTCTCATGGGGTTTGAATTATTGTTTATATGATCGATCGACTAATCCATCAATATGTTATTCAATCATATTACTTACACAAAGTGACCAGCGGTTTATAATCATCAGACATAAAAACCAAAATTCCAGCCGCTTACTACAAAAAATGAAAAACAAAAACATAACCAGAAATCAGTCTAAGAATGCTCCTCGTTGGAACAGTAGATGTTGTAAATGTTTATAGACCAGTTTATTATAGGCCCTATAAAACTTTGGTCGCCATTCAAAAAGGAAGCAAACAAACAGAAGCGAAAACAAAGATACAAATTCAGAGACAGTAAGACTAAACCGTTATAATAAACGAACCTTAACAGCTTCCTGAGGGTACCACATGGCGTGTTC
>Ga0209367_1006800_pt1 | contig 15791 bp, 6 predicted proteins | sample WorMetLIZISLAND2_FD_187412 | JGI IMG/M metagenome (GOLD analysis project Ga0209367, IMG submission 187412) | Marine gutless worms symbiont microbial communities from Max Planck institute for Marine Microbiology, Germany - Olavius geniculatus... ... | reverse complement strand
CCTATTGACTGGATGCATTTTTAACCAAGTGAAAATTTTGCACAAACTGCATAAAATTTTTAAAAAATTTTCCAGGAAGGGGGTACAGCTCCCCTATATTTTACTTTTCCCTTCTGTTCTTCTCCCCTTATTCCAAAATTCATCCACCACCACTGGTGGAGCGATCGCTCCCCTCGAGCTTCAGTTGTGAATGCAAATTTGTGTAGTAAAACTTACTTTTTCAGGCTTTTACATGACTAAAAAGCATTTGTGGCCGGGGCTCTATCCCGGATTTTACTGGGGAGCTCACAGCGCTCCCCCAGACACCTAGGCTGATGGGAATAGGTTTCGCTGCCACCTCTGCTTTTGGCCTTTGGTATCAATTGCGTACTTTCTGTTGTTCACTGCATACTTGCATATTTTTCTTACGTTGCCTGCGTTTTTTGCATCAAAAAAGTATGTAAGGGTCTTGCGTTGCTTGGTAGCATTTCGTCAGTGGATGTAAATCAGGCTTTGTTCTTTGCACATCTCCAGCATGTAGCCAAGCTGTGGCATAGCAAGAAATGTCAGTTGGGGGGTTTCGTGTCTTTCCCTCCCTTTTTCCTTTTTCTGTTCGTCTTACCCCTTCCAGTGTTGATTATTTGCCTGAGAATAAACTGACCAAATTTGCAAATGTAGTGCAGTTTGAACATATTGCTTATGTTTTGTCTGTAGGAATGGGAGGTCTGCCTTTTCCTTGTCTATGCCACTGCTGTGGAGCACCCGTGTTGACCTTCGGTCTGTAACAACAGATCTAAAATGTCCAACATTTTCCAGTCGAAAAAAAACTCAACAGTAATTTGATGAATTAAATAACAAGTGGTTTGTTGTTATGTGATATACTGTGTCATGCCAGAAATTTGTTTGCAGGCAATAACTCATTCTCAGTCGGAAGAATATCAACAGAAAGCATGGCAGGCTGTCTTACCGATCGTGTCTCGGCTCAAACAGTACTACGAGTTTTCCGTTGCATTAGGTGGGTTTCTCACCTTCTTGTGGATTTATTTTACATTTATAGTTTTTTTTTGCCTTTGCTGCATTGGACTGTGTGTGTGTCTACTGAAATGTAGCAAAATGAAATGAATTGATTAATTTGGCATACTGTAATTGAATCCAGTGGTGTGGTATAAAATATTTTTCGGTGAATGTTTTCCCTTCTTTCCCCTCCCCTCCACTAAGCTGGCATCGGGAACGCTGTAAGCTTGGTCAAAGTTCTGGCTGCAAACGTATTTTAGAGCATTTTTGCAGACCGAAAGCCACATCTGTTGACACCAGTTTTGCATTGTTTTTATTTTTAGAACTTCAAAGGGAGAGGCAAATTTTTTTGTGGGGAACACTACTACATCACAACTTTCCTTGTCCTGATGTTATTGGAGGAATGTTGATCCAGGCATTTTCCACCCCCCCCCTTTCCTTGACTACACCACCAATTGAATTTATAGGCCAACTGGCTAATAATAGAGTGTTTTACAGCATGTATAATGGTGTTTGTCTCGGATTCCTGCAGGCTTTAGTTGCTTCATATAAGCTAGGTTGTTAATAGTAATAAACTGATTATCAAGAAACCATGCTTATCTGAAAAAGCCCTATAGACTAAGGCTCAGTTGCTGAGGCGTCATCTGGTTCCAGGGATTTAACAGCAGCCAAAGAGACACTTTAAGAGCTGATTGTCATTTGCTGTTCATTATATTGGTTACCAAGGTTAGTGGAAAACACATTATGCTGGACTGTTAATTGGGTCTGCCTAAACACCACAAATCACCACATATCAGCTGAGATGTCAAAAATTGTTCAAGTTTGTAAACTTTAGATCAGTGTATGGCGCCACAAATCACCACAGAACCTCTCCCTACCTTGACCCTCATCCTAATACCAACGGCACGCTAACCCTAGCTCTACCTCTGCAATGCCATTATATAAATCTGAAGTTTATCAAGAAAAGCCCTGCTAACGCAAAGGTGAACGTGCAACAGCAGTGCATGTTTGAAAGTCCAGTAAAACAAAATCAGTCGCCAGAGGGCGCCAGACGACCGGCGGCTATATATCTAGTGTTTTACTTCTACTCACCAGAGAGCATTACCTGTCTTGCTCTGCCAACGCCGTATCGGCTGAAAATCGCAAATTTCTTTTACCTTCCTTGTCATTTAGCACCCTCGCTCGAGGTGACCCTTTCTGAATTTATGAAAAAGCTTTACGGTTCCTGGAACTAAAGTCTTCTGGGCAGCCGATGGTGAAGATTGGTAATTCTAGCTTGCACCGTTTTTGACTGATCCACCCGTGTGACAGACGGATGGACAGACAGACAGACAGAATTGCGATGGCTAAGACGCGCTACAGCAGTAGTTGCTGTTGCACGTAAAAATTAAACAATATCTGCCATCTCAGCTGATCTCTGGTGATTTGCGGTGATCTGGGTGACCTGTGGCATTTAGGCAGACTACTATTAATCATACGTGATTTAGATATTATTATATATTTCGGGTTGAGACACCTGGGCAGATAACCCCAAAATTGGTGTTTTTTGGATAAACCCACCTACAAACCCACCCTTAAAACCTTCTGAAACTTGATCCAATTTTAGTTTTTCATTCCACCACCAGTGAAATGTTTTATTAGTCCGCCCGGAAGCGACAGCTTGCGGAAGCGGACTTAAGTTTTACTGCAGATCTTTTTATTTCAACGCGAGATCGAGATGCGTCGGCCGATCAGCGCAAAATTTTGCACGCTGGTCAGTACTAGGCCGAATTTTATAATGCTGGTCCAAAATAAATTTTAGGGGCCAAAAACATGCAAAATTTGGCGCAGTTTCAGACGACTTCGAAGTTTGGCGGCGAATATCTCCGAAACGGATGAAAATATTCAAAATTGGGTAAATATTTTATCTACCGCGATTCCTCCTGCGTTAGGCGAAACAAGTCCGGTGAAGTGTGGTCCAGTAACCTTGGAGATCTCAATGTGGAATCATACCCACCCAAAGCGCATTTTTCGGAAGACCATATTTCGGCCCTTAGGGGGTGCTGCACCCCCAAATTTTTACACGCGCTAGAGAATGACCAGTTCTTACTAGCGCACCCTTCACCGGGGACGGGGACCCCCTTACAATTTTTTTCAAAGTGGGGTTTAAAATTGGCCTTAATTGTAGTGAATTAGCCACTATAACTTTAAAGCCAAAGGGAGTAGCCTAATGAAACTTTGCCAAGTGATGTAGTCCTAAGTTAGGCTGATAACGTGCGTACAAATTTTGGGGGGCACCGCCCCCTCAAAATTTGGGATAACGAAAAACGTCCAAAATTCGGTGCAATTTAAGACAACTTTCAACTTTGAGCGCAAATATCTCTGGAATGGATAAAGATATCGACAAGCAGTAAACGGCGTTATCAACTACCGTCTCTCCCGCATTGAATAAAAAAAAATTTGGTGAATTTTGGTCCACTACCGACAACAGTTGGTTGGCTAATGTCCACCTACCCTAAGTTGACACTGCACGTTCTGCGTATGGTAATGCGTTGGAGTTTGGGCCACGTGATTTTGCTACGAAAGGAATGTGAGCCCCCCAAACTGTCCTCCCAATCGGACTTAGGGCACCGGGCGGACTCACGTTGAGCTTTGCACCAAATTTCTAGTTGTGGCTAAGTTTTTGAAACGTTTAAACCTGCAAGTTTGCAAATTTTAGTACATGTGTACATTGTGCTACGAGGGCAAACAGAAACTTATATGAATCAACCAACTGAAAATGCGTAGAAATTTTTAAACTCATCAAGTTGGGTCTTTTTGCAAAAATTGCGAAAACTGATTTTGCTTGAAAATTCAGTAAAACCAAAGAACCCACTGAGTTGGGCATTTGGGTATTTAAAAAAAGCGTTTTTTGCAATTCCGTACGCAATTGTAACTAAATGTGTGCTGTTCGTTTGTGCTGTGCAGAGGTGACAGTTCCGAACGTGTTGAGTATTTTGTGTTCTAATGACATGACCCCAAGCCGCCATCTTGAGTCACAACAGGCTTTGTTTCACCAGTTTGCCAAGATTATTGACTTCACGCTGAAATTCGACGATCTGAAGGTGTGTCCTCACTCGCAATTTGACTGGCTTTACCGCATAAGCGATAAACTATTTGACTCTCTTGCATTTGTCATCATTTGAGCAGTTTTAAAGTAGCTGTGAAGCAATACATTGAATTTTATAAAAACCTACTTTGACTCTGAAATTTGGTGATCTTGCAACATTGACTTGTTTAACTGCAAAAGAAAACTAACTTATTTTTGTAAGTAGAACTAAATACTTTGCATATTTTGCTGCCGTAAATTTGTATTTGGCAAGCCTATGAATTGAGACTTAAAAATCTGCTTTTAGATGTAGTTAATGCATTGACTGGAAATGTTATTGTCATTTTCTTTTGCTTAAAAAAGGTAAAGGTCCGGCACTTGATATAACACTGCATTAGATGTCTGACCAGAAGCTGTTTACAATCTTGGAATTGAATGAATTAGATTGGCATGAGCTAATGACGCCTCAGTGAACGTCTGCAGCTGGGTAGAAATTAGCTCAAGAAAAGGGCAGGTGATAATCAGATTTGATGCATTGAATTAAAAAGTGCAGCAGCTGAGTAGTGACATTTTACTAAACTTAGTTTTCTAGCGTACAGCAGAACTTTTGTCAGCAAAGAGTTTGACTGTTTTATATCATGTGGTTTATTGCATTGATTGTTTATTTCAGATGACAAACCCAGCAATTCAGAATGACTTCAGCTATTACCGCAGGACGTTGAGTCGAATGAAAATGGCTGGCGATGTTAGTACATGTACATTGTACAATATTTCTTGTTGTGTTTTTTATTTGTTTAGAGTAGGCAGCAGTAGAAAATATATTCTTTAACATTCAAGTTTACAGAGTTTAGTGATTAATTGCTTGCTCATTTAGATTAGAGGTTATTGTCTATGAAAATGCATGTTATTTTTTAACAATTTTAAGTTATTTAGCTAATAGTTGTCACTGAGACACAATGGGCCACTTTACTTTTTGACTTGGACTTTTGCTGAGATATTCGCTGAGCCTAAACTTTGATCTAAATATGGTCTGAGTTTAAACTTTAGTCAATAAGTTAAGCGATTTTGAAACTTTGATTAAATTCTGTACTTAGATTAAACTTTTAGTTTAAGTCTAAAGTCTTAAGTTCAAAAGTTTGGTCTAAGTACCTATTTAGACCAAAGTTTAGCCGAACTAACTAAGTTGGTTTGATTTGCTTTCAGGGCTATTTTTTAGCCCTCAGGGCTAAACTTTCACTGAGTTTGAATCCACTTCGACTTCTGACTTTAGTTGAGTGAAAATCCGGTGACAATTTACCCTAAGTTTATACGTATGGATAATTTGTAAAGGAAAGCATTCAGTTCGGGTAAGTTTGGGTATCGAAAATAAGCTCAGCAATGGCTCCGCAGTGATGTAAGTCATTACCACGTAATTAAATAAGCAAGTTTAAGTTTTTCAGCGAAAGTTTAACTCTAAAGTCTATGTCAAAAAGCGAAGTCACCCACTAATTAGTGAGTGCTTTTCTCTCCAGTCTTGTAGACAGACTCGTGTTTGTATTTTCTGGGGAAAAATGAACACTGTTTCCTGATGATAATTTAACACACAGAGCAGATGAGGCGTGTATACAGAGCACAGTTTATGCCGGGAAATAATGTAAGTCAAAAATTTAACAGCTAACTGTGTGACTGATCATTATTTTTTAGCATTTATCTAATTTCATGTTACATGCATTTGTTACTGCAGTTTTTATGTTGCAGCTACAGTCAGCTGAATCCTGCATATCTCTTTATGATCTTTGGTTGGCTGTGTTGGTAGGATAGCGTGGACACTGACTTTGACGTGACAAGTGCCATGACCAATCGGATGTCTCTTTTCTACGCACATGCGACGCCAATGTTAACGGTTCTTAGTGATGCAACGTCAAGATTTGTAGCTGAGGTGCATGCACTTCTGTTCCTATATTTATGTCTATTTTTGTATGTGTCTTCAAAACAGTTTTTGTCTTGCTTTTGTTTTACCAGACTACTTTTTGACAACTAATCCAGGTCAGCCAGTGGTCTTTTTCTGTTGACCAGAACTGGCAGCAGCAAAAAAATGATGGAAAGAACCTGAGCTAGCTAGCTTTTTTACGTTAAGTTACGGTCATTACACATTACACTACTGTTAAAGTTGTGATTTGTGACTGAAGTTGTATGCATCTTTATATCATCCATATTTCTGTTTATAGATCTGTAACTTTTTAAAGTGGTAAATAATGTTAACAGAGTTGCTGGCATTTTTAGCAAGTCTTAATAATGTTGTTATTAAACGTTTTTTTTTAAATTTGTGTTTTAATGGGTATTGATGTATTTTTGTACTTATCTGTCCTTTAGCATAATTCCACCGTGTAGGTATTGCTTGCTTGCCTGGTATATAACTTGAACAAAGTGCTGACGACAGAAATATGCTGTTGTTGTTTTGTTGTTGTTGTTACTGCTACTACTAGTACTACAACCACTACAGTTTTTGTCTTGCTTTTGTTTTACCAGACTAATTTTTGACAGCTAATCTAGGTCAGCCAGTAGTATTTTTCTGTTGACCAAAAACTGGCAGCACCAAAGAAATGATGGAAAGAACTAGAGCTTGCTAGCTTTTTTACGTTAGGTTACGGTCATTACACATTACACTACCCTTAGCACTGCTTCTACTACTACTGTTGTTGTTGTTGTTGTTGTTGTTGTTGTTGTGGTTGTGGTTGTTTTTATAACTGATGGACAGGAAAAAGAGATATACACTGTGTATCAAAAAAAACATCCCCAACATTTTTTATTAGAACTTAAACAAAAATTATCAGATTCTAGTAATTTTTGGTGTGAATATTTCTGACACAACTTGCAATCAAACGATTGTTCAGTTTTCCACCTTACCCAGTGTCTGCTTCTACACTACTTAGGGAAATCAGACCAAGCTAAATATGTGCTGGATACACAAAAATGTGAAAAAAACATCCCCGACATTATCGATCTTAAGTTGAAGAAAGATTATCACATTTTCCTAATTTTTGGCCTAGATATTTTGGACACAACTGGCTATTAAATAACTGCTTAAGCTCTTGCCTCACTTAACGTCTGTTTTTGCACTACCTGGGGAAAGCAGATGAAGCAAAATACGAGTTGAAATGAATGAAAAAAGTCAATAAATTTCATCTACCCTGATCTGTGGTTCTCAGCAGCCAGTCAACTACAAGGTTTGGCTGTCCTGCAGCAGTGTGTTTATCAGATGATGTTCAGGAATGTTTATGAAGTCAAGAAGCGACTGATGAAGTTTGAATTTGTCTGAAGCAGAACATTATCGACAGTGCTGTCAATGAACAAAAAAATCATTTCCATACCTGTGTTTGCACAATCGGTTGACAAACAATTTTGCTGCAGGCAGTTGAAAAACAAAAAAAATTGAATGAAATATCAGCCAAAATGTCAAAAATGTGAACAAAATATGTTTTTGAGCATTATTTTGATGAAGTAATAATACCGCATTAGGTAAAAATTTAATATTTCATTGGTTCTGGTTTTCCCAGGTGGTGCAGGAACAGACATTGGGTGAAGTGGAAAATTAAATAAATGTTTGACGGCCAGTTGTGTTCGAAATGTATGTGCCAAAATTTATTGAAATCTGATAATCCTTCAAGTTACGATCGATAATGTTCGGTATGTTTTTTGAGACACAGTGTAGTGGCTGTTGCATTTTTGTTTTTAACAGCTGTTTGTTAGCTCTTGTACGGGGGTATGAATCATTTGAGAACTTGTGCTTGAACTGTGCTGAACTGATGTGCCATAGAACAAAGACCTGCCTATTGAGAATGCAACTGATTGCCTGAGCACGATGGCTAGCATTTGCTGCATTATGATTGACAATCCGTGAGTTCCGCTCTTACTTTATCAGCATTGGTCTTATGTTGGTTGTTTCTGCAATGAGACTCAGTGTTGTTTTTTAAAAATTGTCCTGTCATGTTTTTTTCGAACTATGATACATTGGCTCAGAAACATACTGTTGTTATTTTGTTTACGTAGGCTTATTACTCTGTATCTTATGGACATAATGTGTTTGCATCTTGGTGTATTGTTCGTTGATGTAATGCCTGTGTGATTGACACTTGCAATTAAAGGCAACTTGTTTACTTACATACTTCTTGAAATAAGCATGTTTTAAAATGTTTTACAGTTTATTATACTTTTTTTAAAAGTAGTTATGCTAGCACGATAAATCCTAGATTATAACCATATGTATACTTAGCTGATTCAGTTTTGATTGTGTGGCCGACATATTATTTCAGGAAGTACCGGTCAAAGTTTGCAAATGAGGAAACGGTGATGTTCTGTCTGAGAGTGATGGTTGGAGTTATTATTCTCTACGATCACGTCCACCCCATTGGTGCCTTCGCCAAGACATCACCAATCGATGTGAGGAGCAGTTTGCATTATTTTAATTTTAGTTTGAATTGTTTTTTGTTTTTTATTTCTTGTATTTGTTACATCATCACTGGTCATCTAAAGTGTGGCATCTAATCATTCTCGCTGTTAATGGATCTTATTATTGAACATGCTCAAACAGTGGCATTATGGCAAAGAGGGACAGGCGTTAGGGGTCTTTAAATTTTAGCATCTGTTGGAAAAATTTATGTGGGAAAACTTTCTTTCCAAAAGTACAAAAATTGTGGCTGTAAATCCCCAATTTTTGGGAATTTAGGATCAAAATTAAAATTCCAGGCATTCATAGTCTTTTTTATCAGCGATATGCAAAGTCCTGTCTATGCAAAGTCCTGTCTATAGGAAAACTGCAACTTTTTGCCTTTTGCCCCCAACTTTTTTCAGCCACAGTCCCACTGCACTTAAAGCTTCATAGTCATTCAGTAAACTAGTCTCTGAACTAATCATATTAATAGTTGTGACATATTGTATGCAGTCAGATGTGTGATGTGCAGCATTTGGTGTGTTTTCGTAGATAAAGAATTGTGTTCGAGTGCTGAGGCTTCATGCACCTGGCAAAGTTGACTGCCTGCTCAATGCATTACGGTAAGGCAGCTTTATTGCAACTTCTTGATCTTGGTTTATGTTGATTCATTGCAAACAGGTCCATCAGTAATTTTTGTTCATTTTATCTATTAGGTTTTAATACTGTTTATTGGGTGATGAAGTGGGGAGTTCAGCATTGGAAGGGAAGTGGGGGAGGGGGGCATGCGTAGTGTCTAAGGGGGTATAGACGCCCCTGTGCAGAGCACACAGTTTGTAACTCTAACAGTGCCTATTATTGTCAGCAGCACTTATTTGCAGTTACACAGTAAAGGATGGCCAGGCTGAGTTGGCCTGACTGGCTAAAGATGGAAAGTGAAATCTGCCATTTGACTCTTGTTGACAGTGGAGCTTCTGTTATTGATCTGCCATGGTTCAAAGAATCTGACGGATTCGTGCACATTAGCTTTGTCACCCTGTTGCATTATACAAAGTTTTAAATGTGAAGGTGTTTAAATTAAAGTTTTATATGCATATTTGTTGTTGTTGTCAGATACACCACGAAACATCTAAGTGATGACACAACGCCGAAAGCAACAAAGAATTTACTCGCAGTATAGCTGGTGTTTTAACACTCTTTATTTCCACTATTCAGTTTTTTTCATCCTGTTTGACTGATGATATTAAATTAGTTTTTTTCTGTTATTTTAAGCAGCATTTATTTATAGGTATTATTTTGTTTTGCATTGTATACTTCAGTTGTTGTCTTAAATTTTGCCCACATGTTGTAACTTTTACTTTTTTTCGATAAGTAACTTTTGCAGAGGTTACATTGTGCTTCAGTGTTAGCTATTTTTATCATGTGTTTATGACAAAGACATCTGGTTGTCAGCTTTTTTTTTATTGGGTAAATGAGAAAAAACCTTTTTTCGTTTGTGTTCTTTTATGAGATGGAGACTGCCACTTATAAGTGGTTATGGGTAATTTTCCTGAGGGCAGCTTTAAAGCAGATTCATTATATCATATGGCTGCCTGCCATTGCCAATAGTGCATAAGTTCTGAGTTGGTTAATCATGAGTATAGCAGGCTTTAAATTTTTGCATTTGCATTTAATTGGATTTTGATTTATGCCGGTGCCATTCAATTTGCTTTAAGGCTTGTGACGTTTTGTTATTTAAATCGCTGGTGTAATTACTAATTTTCATTATTTGTAAGTTGTTGTGTTAATAATTGTTTTAAATGTGCACAGAGTGGAACTGATTTTGTAGTGTGCAATTTGATCGTTATTGTTATTGTTATTCTTAGAAACTCAGTTACTTATATTTGCAAAGATTATGTTTTATGTCACATTGTGGCTGGTCCCTGTGCAGTTTCAGAATATTTTGTAAATGCATAACGTTACCTCTTCTAAAATATCTGAAAAGTTCCCAGCAAGTTAACGAGCAGTGAATTTTCAAATTCTAATTATTTAACATAATATTTCCTTTATTTTCATGCAGTAATGGATTTAATATCAATATTTTGCAGCTCATGCAGCTTAGTTGCTTTTCATTTTGTAAGAAAAAATTTCGCTCAGACGTGGCATGATTACAGTGGAGCTGAATAATTAATGTTGTAATATCGTCATTTAATGCTTATTATAGTGGCTAAAACAGACACTCAGTAACGTTTTATTGTCTTTGTTTCAGTTTTCAATACAAATCATTATGCTGTTCTGTTATCCGAAGTAATGTTTTATTTTCTGTGGAATGAAGCTTCTCCGTTTGTGCAAGCACGATTCTGTTAGCATTTAAAAATAATTATGTTATTAATAATTATTAGTAGTAACAATGTTCAATTCTTACATCTAACATGGATACATAATATGTATGCAGATGATTACATAACATGGTAAATAACACTAATTTTGTATTTTCATATGTGGTTGGTAATGTCCTGTTTTAGGCAAATGCGCCGAGTGTAGTTTCACTTTATCCAGTTTTCATCATATATTTATTGAGGGGCATCTGTACTTTTTGAGACAGTGAAACAAGTTTCTCATCTTTTCCTCTTTCTTCCCCTTTTTTCCTCCCTTTTCCCCAATTTTTTTCTGTGAGTCCAGAGGTCAGAGAGCATATAAAGCTTCTTCAAGGGGTCTGAAGTCAAGTTCAGCCGCCGTCGATTTTTGGGCATTCTGAGCTTTAAAATGCATCTGGTAGCAAAGCTGCTTGTGACGTTTTAGGCGCTAAATTGTACTGATTTGCTGTCTCTGGAACGGCTGAAAACTGTATCTTTTTTTCTGATGAAACATTTGTTCCAAGGTTTATATGATATACACAGTGACGGCCCAACATTTATCCAGAAGTATTGCAAGCATTGTATTATCGCGTGCAGTCGCTTTACTGATGTCCGCAGTCAAGGGCTGTGTTGCATTGCTGCTGTACTGTGTTTTGTAATGGTTGTGTATTATCATGCTGTATGCACTATCTTTCTGCTCTCACAGTCAGTTATGCAGATTTTTGTGTTTTTAGGAGCAGTTGTGGTTATGTGTTCATGCTGCGTTCTCCGTGAGGTGGTGTAGAAGTAGGATGTCAAACTCATGATCAAAAGATCGTGCGTTTAACTCCCATTCTACTGACTGTAACTGGTTACTACTTGTAAGGGTATAAAACCAACCATTAAGGTCAACTCAGCCTTCCATCCCTCTGAGGTAGGTAAATCGTGTTCCGGCCTGTCTGGCTGGGGTTAAGTTGGGGTGCTTTCTCTGTTCTTCTGTGTGTTGTGGCAGGTGACAATGTGTGGTCTTAGACCCCGTGAATTTCACGGCCGGCTTAGCATTTTCACGGCTAAGGTCCCGGCTTAGCCGCGATTTTCGCGGTGGCGGCGGCTTAGCAAAATCGCGGCGGCTAAGTCGGCGGCTTAGGGGTCTATGGTTCCACATGATAGGTGTGCACGACAAACTCGGCGTAGTGGAATTTGGGCTTGATAGTTCGGACGTTACAGCTATAGCCAGAACAAAAAGTTCTTGGTATCTTTTGAGTTGTTTTGTCTTCATTGTTGTATGCATGCTTTCACACATATTGGTCACAGTAGGCCTACTTATATTAGAATGTTTATAGGCCTATTGCAAGATTGTACCGGCATATTTATGTTACGTAAATGTGTCGTTTTTTGGTGTGGTGAAAGTGAAACCATCTAGCTTATAATTTTGATTATTTCGGTGTTTGATTTACGTTGCACGATCCACATTAAATGTGTGTATGCATAGGCCTAGTGATTGTTGATTCTAATTTATTGGTTTTTTCGTGGATTTTGTGCTTTTGTTTGGTGTTATGTCAAGTGACTTGGTAATAAGATTATGTGTTTTCTCTGAGACTTCTTGTTTGATTTTAGCCAGTTCCATTTTTAGAACAATCACTTTTTGTCTTATCTTATGTCAACAGTGTGAGTTTCAAGGCGCATACAGCTAGAGCGACGTAACTGAACTGAACTGACACGGTTTAGTTTTTGACGAACTGGCCAATGGGCGAACAGGGAGAGAGAGCCCAGTGTGCTCACCCATTGGTCGTTGGTTGACGCGTACGTGCGCATAGTCACGTAGTCACCGATGGCGTTACACGATGCCTACTGTAATGCACTGCTTGCTCATTGGTCAGTTTGTCAAAAACAAAACCATGTCAGTTCAGTTCAGTTCAGTTCAGTTACGTCGCTCTGTACGCGCGTTTATTTTTGATCAGTGTCGTAGAGAAATGCACTGAGATTCACCAGGTGACGCTACGGCGTTGTCATATTTTAGCTTCATCATTTGTAGCGATTCCTCCCTTTCCTCGTTTGTCGGTATCAGTTTCTGATAATCTTGATCTTTGTCTTTAATACACAGTTCTTTAATGAATGCCGTAAATGATCATTTTTTGCAGAGAAAATAACATTTTCGTGTAGAATAAAGTTTGACTATGCAGACTTCAGTACGATTAGTATAAGAAAGTAAATATAAGTAAGCGATTAATAGAGCGCCAAAATCTCTAAATCTCACAGGATAATCAGGGGCTGTAGTGACCGTACCCAAAAGTTGAGTCTTAGTGAAAGATTTTTGAAAATAAGTGGAAAATCGATGAAAGTTATTAAACTTTGTGGCTAATTTTATAGAGTACCCGGTGGCTTTATAGGGGCCTATTATGCCTAGACCAATAGACTACGTGGTCGTGGTCGACTGGATTTAATTTTATTTTAACACGACATCTCTAGCCTATTTCAAAAACTTCAACTGGTGTAGGCTAAGTGACTGAATTCGGTCGATACTTTGAATGATATAGCGAAGTTAACGTAATCCGGTTTTTATTAATACCACGTTTAGTAGCTTGTCAAGTTGAAGTTGTAACGTGTGACTTAGCTATCCTACTTTACAAGGTGCGTGAAACGGCAAGTGTGGCCATTCAGAATATCTACTGCGCAACGTGTGTGTTGCTGTCTTTTTGACGCCTCATACGTGTAAGCCGACGTGGTTCACAGCAGGCATATGCGCGCCTGTCCGCAACACCGCGTGTCAACACCTTTCAAGACATTGCATGACAGTAATTTAGTCATCATTCGCGTCCGTTTTGTGTCTCGTCTCAACAGCAGGGTAGCGCCAAAAAAGTTCTCCGATGTGTCGCATTATGCGATTTGATAGGCCTACAAATTTAACCTGTGCTTTTTTTATGCTGGTAGCTCTTTTAGCCGATCGTACTTAAGTAACGGTCGCGCTTATATACGGTTGTCACTGTCCGTCGTCTGTCTGTAGCGGATGTATTGTGGCTAAGCGTTAGGTCCTAGGGTAACATTTTACACGAGTAATTATCCGTGTGCCTTAAATGAAGGCATGCAAAATTTAAGCGATTTAATGGAACGGGAACATTTTCAAATTTGGGGTTGAATGGAGGGGGTAGGAAAATGTGCGTTTTTAACGGAAAATTGGCCATATCTCGGAAACGGTGAGAGATAGGGACTAGATTGCTATTGATCATTAATAGGAAATCGCATGCGTCTTTTTAGATGAGATGAAAATTATTGACCTTGGATGATTTTGAAGGTCACTGGCAACCAGTAAGGTCGGCTATTTTAGCGACAGCTGATAGGATTTTTGTTGCTAGACTCGCGTAAACCGTCTATTTTCTTAGAAAATTTATGGTCTTCAAGTCATAATCGCAGAGTAGGCCTACTTATACAAAACAGAAAAGAAAAGAAGAAAATGGTTGGAATTAGTTGCGGCCGCTGTGAGATGACTAGGCCTATAACCCTCGCTTTTACATATTCATTTATTATCTCTAATGCCTACACGCAGTGTTTGAATTGTGAAAGAAATAGCTGGAGTGTTGAACTTTTCGATGGTCGGAGACTGACCAAATTTGTGACGTAAATCGTATGACCCCCCTGTACATAATTTGACAGTGTGTTAGGGGGGTTGAGAAAACAGTTGGGGGTTCACCCCCCTACCCACCCGGCAATTCAAACGCTGCCTACACGTTTACGACTTGGATGTCGATCAATAGTTGCACGGAACAGCAGCAGTTATAGGGATTGAGACAGAGTGCGTGAATAAACGTCGATTGGGTTAAGTAGCGTAATCCATAGAAGTTCGACACCAAGCGTCAGCTGCCTCCTCCCATTTTCCTATTAATACAGCTTGCACACCTGTCAATTGCAGTTGGCGAACGGATTGAAAGATATTAAAATTATATAGGTTTATTTTTCAGGTAAAGTGCAAACCAGATAGCGCCAGGCGAATATAAACATAGCTATAACAGGCTAGTTTAACTGTTACGTTAGTTTAACAGCCGGGCTATTGGGTACGACAGGGTCGTTTGTAAGGTCAGAAGTTAACGAATTGCTGTAAGCTGCTGTGACTGGCATGCGCTGGTCGAGTCTGCTGGAGGCCTAGACCTAACAGGTGCCCGTAGCTTCGCGACGTGGCCAGGTGAGTTGACGCAGCGAAAGCATTCGGCGGAACGACGTACGAAGCTAGCAGGCGACGCCGTGCCGTCGTTAAGATAACTCCAGAGATACAAATTACAGTCAGTCGTCGTCTCCAATCAGAGGCGTGCCCGAAGTTTCGTACACGTCCGAGGTTGACGATCCTACTGGGACGTGGAGATGGGCAATTTATTCGCGATTCGATTTTTGATTTTGAAAGTTCTTGACAAAAATTTTATTTTTCCAACTCCTGGAAAGTCTTTGAAAACCAAATTGGGTCTTGAAAGTTAGATGACTCATCTGAAAAGCAAATATGCATGCACGCGTTTGTTACTTAGCCGTCGTAATAGTCCGTATTACGGGTCTTGCTCGTCCGTCTGTTTGTCTGTTTCGTACCTACGGTGCATACGTTAGAAACCAAAAAAGTAATAAGCTATAAAACAAAAAAAAACTCGCGTTATCTTTCCCGATGCAGGACGTGCCGCTTTTCAGATCAAACGGTCAAAGGATTATAGGAGGCTTAGAGCTAATAAAAAAGAGTTAGCCTACGCATTGCAGTATATAGCTAGTCTGACGGTTGCATAATTATGTCGTCACTAGGCTGTTATCTGTTGAATCCGATCATTTTTTCAGCATATTCAAGCATCTCTAACTGTGTGGGACAGTAGGCCTAACTACCGAAAGTCGTCACTCGTCGGCTGGGCGAGCGGCTGGTCATTCAGTTGGCTGGACAGTGGTCAGTGAAGATGACCAGTTGAGGAACGTCATTAGAGTGCCCGAGCCCAGGTGGATTCCCGCCTTTTCACACACGCAGCAGTCGAACTCCCCCTTACCC
>Ga0209367_1006799_pt1 | contig 15792 bp, 11 predicted proteins | sample WorMetLIZISLAND2_FD_187412 | JGI IMG/M metagenome (GOLD analysis project Ga0209367, IMG submission 187412) | Marine gutless worms symbiont microbial communities from Max Planck institute for Marine Microbiology, Germany - Olavius geniculatus... ... | reverse complement strand
GGGGGGTTATATCCGGGCCACAGACGGTGCATGGTCGATCGGGCATCGAATCAGACAGACGAACGGGACGTCCACAGACTCTGCACACAGACACAGGAGAGCCGTTATCACTCGGTCCAAAAATCAAACAGGTGACACCCGCGAGATGACGACGACAGTGACGCGTTTGGGATTTAACACGGGAAACGTGGCGAGCACGGCGCACGAATATTTTTAACGGGGTATGATCGTATGGGGCGGAGCTCCCAGCGGGATTCACTGGCACGGGGCGAAGCCACATAAAGCTTAAACACTTTGTTGTTCGTATACAATGGAAACGGTAAAATTGGCCACTTTTTCTGGAATTTGGAAACGCAGGAAATCACAGATAGTTGTGTTGTATTGCCACGGGAGATGTGGCACCATGCCTCTCCCTTCAAATACGCCATTATAGACGACGAAACGAAAAAATAAACTGGCTGCTGTTTATGTCGTCTCTCATGTGATCAACGCGACCTATAGCGCCGACTGCCATAGTGGGAAATATTAATATTATTAGTCCCTGGATTTGCGTAAACATCGTCGATTGGTTTTGGGTGTTACTGTTTATTCGATATTTTAGCATAGTCGTGGTCCTCGTAGTAGAGACCCGCGACTTACCGTTTGAGTTCTTTCGGACGTCGAACATAAATCTTTTTTTCTCTCCGGCCCGATGACGTAGAACTCGCTACTACCTGCCGATACGTTTTGTGTGATCCTGTCACAATTATCATATTCAGGACATTTTTTCTTTCCAGATTATTAACGTGAAATGTCACGTGGCTGTTCTGGCATTGATGCGCTATATGAATTGGCACTTTACTTAATTACTTCGAGTTGGAAAATAGTTTTTTTATACCTGGCGAAGCAGAGCATGTTGTCTCGGTTCGCAGCTAAAGCCTGCTTTGTCGGCGCTGAACGAATATTTCATTGTACGCCCCAGCGGCTGTTTTCGACTTTCTTCGCTCAGAAAACACATCACAACCATGTCGGTATAGCGAGAGTTACTTTATTAGGCCTATTAGTCAATAAAATGCTGATAATGCGATTCTATACAGAAAATTGATTGTTTTCTTTCTGTCAAAGGTTTGAGGATTATGCCGTACTTGCGTTAGTCGTTTTAGTCGTTTTGTGTAGCCTAACTGTGCGTTGCGTCTCGGCCTATTTTGTGTGCATTTTCTGCTTTAGGGAGTCAGTTTTTTCGTATCACCATCTGGTGTTAAATTTTGTTTATACTCGGAAAACTGTAGGCTTAAGAGCCCTCGGTCTCTTTCTGTTGTTCCTGACGTAAATTGTGGCTGCCTTAATGACGAATTAAATGATGACGCTGGTGTGGTGATGATGATTAGGCCTAATGCTTATGTGTCAGTCTGAAACGCGCATGTACAGTAGTTAGCATATACTCATTAGCGACCACTTCTGAGTTTCGGTCGACGAGTGCTCGACAGAAACTGCCTCGAGGCTGAAACTGGGCGACGCGTGAATGGATATATCGGCTCAAAGCCATTGACTCTGATGCAAGATGTCTTTGAATAGACTCATAGCATCGGCGCCGCTGCGTCGTGCGTTGAAAAGTATAGGCGGGCGGGTGGGACTTTGCAATTTTTTGACACAATTTTCGATCGAATTCCAACAGACAGTTGCAAAAATTTCCGATAGAGGCGATTATGGATGCTAAAAGTTTTTATTCCTACCCCAGAAATTTGATTTTTCCTTATTTTTTTTCAAAAGTGTACAGCGATTAAGACCAGGCTTGCCGTGGATATGGATATCCATGGATATATCCATGAATATATCCATGTGTGGATATCAGACTTCAGCCATCCTGTGGATATATCCATGGATATTGTGCTGTCGCATTTGCTAATTAAACTGAATATTTAAGTGTTCTATCTCTATATTATATTTTCTGTATGTCGTTTTTACTCTTCATTTCTCGTTTATTGAGTCAAGTGAATAATCAGTGACATCAGCACGTCATTATTTAGTTAGCCTAAATTAATTTGTGTGCACTACAGCAGCAACAGATCTTAATCTATGGTGCTTTAATACTGTTGTGTGGGCAACAAACGGTCTATGACTTTGTGAGATTATTTTCATTCTTTTTTTATCAAACGCTGACAAAATTACAAACGTTTTGGATTCCTAACTAATTTAATGCTAGTAGGAAGTACAAACCAAGTGATCTTCAAACCGTTCACTCTATCTATACCTGTAGGCGTACATGAATGCAACATGCGTCTTGGAGAACAAAAATCCCAGCTGTTGCTTCGATGGGCTGACCGTACCGCCTATATCTGAAGGCCAGTGTCCGACTTCCGGTTGCGAAAAGATAGCGATTTTCCAGAGTGACTGCAGTTCCATACAGATCTTGTGACGTTGCTATACTGGACGCTAAAATCAGTGCTAGAATAAGGTACGGTAATTTGGCGCACGTAAGTGACGGCTGCAGGCAGAAGCATTGCATTCAAAATTGCAGGCAAAAAGCTGCAGATAGAGACATGGTTAATTTCAACAGCTTATAGGTAGTCGTTATCGCCCTATCCAACGGTATCGTCAACTCCTTACGACGTACCGTTTAGCCACAATGCATTTGTTACAATTAAAAAGACGACTGAAAGACGACATATGGTACCCAAGGCTCAACGGTCGGCTATAGCAAGGGCAATAAAATAATTACGGTAGATTTTTATGACAGCCGGGAAATACTTTTCTAAAATCATATTTCAATGCAAAGTGTTTTATTTCTTTACTTTTATTTATTTTTAGCAGTTTCACAAAAAAAGCGTTTGAGGGAATGGACGCTCTGGCACTGCTGTCTTTCGCGAAAATTTAGTGGCTATTGACGCACGATAGGCGTCTGTGGATATGGAAATATCCATGGATATCCATGGATATCCACGGAAAATCTGTGGATATGGATATGGATATGGATGGCAAATTTCATATCCACGGCAAGCCTGATTAAGACCGTCTGTTGCATTTTCGGACAACAATTTTCTGACAAGAAGATATTCCAACAATTTTGGGGGAGGGGACAACCGGGACATTTGCATTTTCTGCCCCCTGCTACGATGCCTGTGTATAAGCCTATCTGTGACGGAAAATGTAAGAGCAGCTATGGTACAGCAGTGTACATGCTATATTGAGGCGTGTATGGATGATGCGCGTATAGTAGGTGCACGCTAGGAGACTGTCAATCATATCCCAATGAACAGCGAGCGGCAGCATGCAGTAGCAGCGCGAACGTTCAGCATCCGTGCGTGCAGTGGATCGATTGAGCTGTACTCCTTGCGGACTGTTAGCTTCGTCTGCATGGCCTCTCCACGCTGCAATAGGGATTGATCGGTTGCTGATTTGCTAAACGTTTGTATTTACCTAGCTCTGACTGAATAAACTCACCGTAACTGAGAGGGATGCGTCCTTGAGGACTTTCTTCGACATTGAAGTGAAGACATCTCGAGAACGAAAACAATCGTGGATTTGGCCTTAGCCTCGAAAAACACTGGCCTTGAGAATGCTGCCCTCAAACCCGCCCTGGTAACTAATGAATTTCTGCAAATGTTTCGACTCTGAGTGAAACAAAACACAGGTTGCCGAAACGGCAACAGATTAGTAAGATGAGGTTTTAATTTTATGCACGCAGCGACAAAATGTCCGCTATCTCTGTCTATCGCCTTAGAAAAAAAATACAAGCTAAATCTGTGCGGCGATGGAGGAATATCTGCAAAACTACACATTTCATTTCTCGGCTGCAAAACGTTCAAACGACAGCAGCAGCAAATGTCGCGTCAGCTGGCGCAGCTGTGTGGTAGTGATCAGCGACGTCGTTCGTTCGATGGACGGATGCGTGGAAGGCTTGGTGGGCGCCGCTATAGAACGACGCGTCTTGCTCCTGCTACTGCTGCTGCTGCTGCACTCACCCAGTCACTGGCTGTGGTCAGCCGTCGTGGTCACTCCGCTGCGTTGGTCATTCTTGTGTCGTCCGATCACCGAACTGACCAGTGAGTCAGCACCGTCGGACAGCAGACTAGTTTTGCGAGCAAGGCCTTTTCTATAGCGTCGCCGTGCGCGCTGTAAGTTTTGTCACCGAGCGACAGAGAAAGAGGGAAATCGTCAGCAGGAAAGATGAGTGGCTCAAAGATGTTCGAGAATTTCCTCTTTAACTACAACATGACGTTCATCAAATTCACAAAGGTAGGCTTAAATGAGCGGACAAAGCGACAGAACTTAACCGAACTGGAATGAGCTTATTTTTTGTTTCATTATTACTTCATTACATTCTTTGTCGCTTTAAACGAACTTCAGCAAAGAATGACTTTCTCCCAGAATATTGTGACTTGAATAGCATTGCAATTATTGTGCCAATAACGAAAGCAAAAACGCTTAGATGCAATTAGTATAGGTGCAACTTGCAAGTGGTTTATAGTGCTGGAGCAACTTTCAGGTATGTAATACCCTGTTTACACGATCAAGCGAACATCGAGCAATCATCGAGCAAACATCAAGCAAGTGCATTGAAAATAAACGTGCACGACGTGTGCTCCAACTGCTCGATGTTTGCTCGATGTTTGCTTGATGATTGTTTGATCGTGTAAACGGAATATAAGCCTCATCGCGGGCCTTTTGCAAGCAACCTTGAGCAAGTTGCTAACCTACTATATGCTCAGATCAACTCAGCCTCTACCCTCAGCGGGATGGTAAGTGCTTACGGGCTATGGGGTGAAAGCCTATAGCGTAGCTGATTGGAACAGTGGGATGTCTGCTAGCTGCTTCTCGAGCCTAACGTGTTTTTGTTGGCTTCTGCAATGGATGGCCGCATAGTGGGCTGCGGTATTATTAGCTCACACCAATCAGCTGCCACTTCCGAGATTGTAAAACGCTTTTGGTTACGAGTGTTGACTCATGTAAGCAGTGCTGTATCGAGTATAGGACTTTTTAGGCCTATGCCAGCTTTTCCGTAGCTAAATCTTCGTACAAGGCATAGATGTTAAAAACATTAATTTGCAAATAAAAAACATTAAAAACATGTTTTTAACTATTATCAAAAAACGTAAAAACGTACATAAAAACATTGAACTACATTTAGCACAATAACATGTTAAAAACAAAAGCCGGCCATTTGTGAAGACAAAAACCGGAATGTATGTTATTATGTAACCGTGATTATGGTACAGATCGAAAACAGGACTAAACGCAATTTGCACATGATAAATGCATTATATTTGTAATTTTGTACGTTTATGTTTTAATAAAAACAAAAACACGACATTAAAAATAGGACAAAAACATAAGAAAAATAAATAAAAATCATAAAAACGTGTTTTTAAAACTTTTATTTAAAAAACATTTAAAATGTTTTTACATCTATTTAAAGTGCTTTTTGGTTGTATAAAATTAATTGGCAAAACATTGGCCTGGGTCGAAAACAAGACCGTGTGTTGCCTCCGTGTTGGCCAAGCACTTTAATAATGGAGTAAAGTGCCTTTAATTTTCGTTGGAATTTAAGAGAGCAGCTATTTTTTTGTTTGCTTCAAGTGTTAGCGCAGCATAAGTCCCTAGTCATGTTAGGGTGTTACTTCTCGTGAATAGGCTAGTCTTATGCATCTTTTATGCTACCTATGTCTAGGGCGGTAGTGGGACAGTTTGCATAGTGCCTTTGTTCTCTGGGTTGGGACGCAATGCATAGCGGCGTCAAAGGTTGTGGCGGGCAAAAAGAAAAGCAAATGTATAACAATGAAACAGCTAAAAACAAAATCACAAAAAATACAATTTACTTACTTACACGTTTATTATTTGCAGCATTTTTCTCCGAAAATCAGCCTGTCCAGTAAGCGTAAAAGTACTTTAAACTAATTCAGATACAGAAAGTTCCGCGCAACCCCTCCGTTGTCCGCTATGCATTCCGTCCTTTTAGACATCAAAGGCACTATGCATAGCGTCTACCAATCGTCTAGGGCCTATAGACTGCATCGTCGATGTTGTTCTATTCTTGCTATAGAAGCGTTCGGAGTGCACAACCGTCCGACGAGATTTCTGCTTTATTGCAGCGTTGGCATTGTACTGCCGCCATCTGCCGGTATATCGATAAATACCAACGGATCGCTGCCGGATTTAAAGTGCTTTATGGTTGTATAAAATTAATTGGCGGAACATAGGCCTTTAAGGAAACATCCCGTTTGATTCCCACCAACGAACTCCACTTTGCTTTTCGGATCCCACATATTATGACTCATCGTATTTCGTCGAAGTCCGTATATATAGCTTTCCGAGTAAGCTATAATGCGACAGACAGACAGACAGACAAACGGACGGACGATAATTGCATTATCTCCATCCTTGGGCGGCGTGCGCGTAATTAAAGTTACGACGTTGAGTGCGAAGCCGTGAGCACGTTAATCGAATAAGAATCGATTTGTCTGTCGGCCGAGGCGAGTTTTGATATATCATAATTGATATTTCAGTTGGCATAGGGCGGTTTGCATAACGCCGTTTGTGGTGCTTAATTGGCTGGCTGTTAGACTGCGCTTTGCCCGTCGGACAATTCGTTAATTCTAACGGACATTCGTTCGTGTGTATATAGCCGGAAGTAAACTTATATGTCCAAGCTACACTACTCTGAATTGTAGCGAATTTGGACAAATCGTGCAACAAACTTTATGCGACATCTTGCGAGAATCTTGTAATTGCAAATCAAGCTCCTGTTGCCAATGATTGTCGATTCTATATTGCGTCCTAGCATGTTTCTAAATACAACAATAAGCTGATATGTCGCTAGGATGGGCCGACCGTACCGCCTATATCCGAAGGCCAGCGTCCAACTTTCGGTCGCGGAGAAGAAAGCGATTTCCCAGGGTGATTGCAGTCCCATATACCATGGACAACTGGATAATAGCTAGAATTAAAGGTCTCCTTGCATAGACCTACACTTTATGGTGACGCTCGTTATCACCCCATCAAACGTCACCATCGCCGACCCTTTACGATGTATGCCTACGGTTTAGTCAAAATAAACTGTGGTCCATAAAAACGTGCCACTTTTATTTTGGTTGAATAGCGCCGTGAAACATTAGCTGGTTTTAATAATTTTTAGGACGCGACATCAGGAAGAAACTCGACACAAATGACTCTAGTTTTGACCACCTCACTTTAATACTGTCGCTACACTACCTTGTGAAATGCAAGTTATTGAACCTGCTGTTGGCGAGTGGTGTCAACGTATGCAGCTTGCATTCGTGCTAGAGGAGGACATTTTGAGCACATGCTGTAATAAAAATGATGTGATGCGACGCGTTGACTTTTTGAGAGACAATAATTGCCAATCATGTTTGTCGCTTTTCAGTTAATCATTTCTGCTCTGACGCGTGGGCTATCCGGTATGAATTCATTATTGTAAATGGCCAAACTACGACTTCTGCATTTCACGAGGTAGTGCAGCGACAGTATTAAAGTGAGATGGCCAAAACTAGAGTCATTTGCGTCAAGTTTCTTCTTGATGTAGCACGCCAAAAATTATTAAAATCGGCCAATGTTTGGCGAAGCTATTCAAAAAATAAACGTGGCACGTTTTTATGGACCACGGTGTACATGCGTTATAGACATATGACAGCGTGAGACGACAAGCATTAGACAGATGATATATCTTACCAAATGCTTGACGTAACGTAACGGTCGGCCAAAAATTACGAACATTATAGAACGAGATGATGAAGCTGTTCACTTTCTTTGATTTTTTGCGTGTGAAAGTTTTATTAATATTCTGACGCGGGCGTCTCGTCTACGAACTACGATACAACGTCATGTTGATAAACTTACCAGTGGGCTGTTGGCAGTATTGTGGGGAACTTTTTTCTTAAAATTTTAGGCAAAACTGCAAAATTTGAGAATAAGAACATAAATTTTTGGCGAAAAAAAACTAGCGGCAAAATTGAAGTTTGGAACACCTTGTCGGAAATTTGCAAGTTTCTGCCCCACTTACTTTTTTACTACGACGCCGCTGTTACGAGTTTATTTTTTACATTTTTGCTTTCATTATGTCACGCTGGTGCACATTTTGTAATTTTGTTGTAGACCCATGTACAGCATGTTGTACAGCTGCAGGCCGACAACAAATCGGCGTATTGGAGTGGTGGTCTGAACGTTGTATCGATTGCATAAGTGCTGCTGTTCGTTCAAACCGCCTGCGACAGTTATCACGCCACGCACTGCGACAATTTTTGGCGCTCGCGAGAAAAACCAGCATCATGCAAGCGACTGCCATGCACGCAAAGTGCTCATCAGCGGCGCTGCCAAATTTTGCGCGTTGGAAGCCGGGCGTTAGGATAGCCAACACTTTAGGGCACTTCTACGTGTGTTGCATAATTTGAAAAGTAAGTAGGTTTCACTAAGAAGTGTTCGTGTAGTAATAGAAGACACCGGTGCATGGTAGGCCTATGTGTTGTCTGCTTTTTACTGTCAACAAATCCACGTGACTGTATATATGAGCGAAATGTTAATTTTTGCAGCCCCCAGAAGCGACGGCAGTATTGTTTTCAGCATCGTCGCTGAGTTTTTACGCGCGAAAGCAGCTACTGCCTTCAGCGCATCTTAGCCATCCCAATTCTGTCCGTCCGTCTGTCCGTCTGTCTGTTACACGGGTGGATCAGTCAAAAGCGGTGCAAGTTAGAATCACCAAAAATCTTCACCGTCGGCTGCCAGGAAGACTCTAGTTTCAGGAACCGTAAAGCTTTTCCATAAATTTGAAGGGAGTCACTTTGAACGAGGGCGCTAAATGAGAGCGGGTGGACAAAATTTGCGATTTTTGGCCAGTAAGTCGCTGTATCTCAGAAACGGTGCGAGATAGAGCCTAGGTTACTATTAATCACTAATAGGAAGTCGTACACTGGCTCTCGATTGGCGCCGAATTTTATGACCTTGAATGACCTTAAATGCCAAAATAGAGGGTTTTTATGGATTTTTTGGCGATTTTGGGCTGCGACACAAGTCTATATCATTCACAACTGCTATAGGCTTTCGCGCGTCTCGTGAGCATTAGCTCAAATTTCTTGTTTGTCAACTCCAGAATCGCTGCATTTAGTTTGATGGAAGTTTGCGTGATTGTGCACTTTAATAACGTTTTGAAACTATTGTATTTTGAGGTCATAGGTTAAAAATTAAGGTCGCTTGAATTTGTTGTGTGCATGATACTGCTGCTAGCCGCGGAGAGTACTTAGCTTTAAGGAAGCAAAGACAGTCTTTTTGTGGCAAAGATTTGGTCTGAAAAGCTTGCAAAACTTCCTGGCAGAAACTGTTGTACGCATGGTGATATTTTGGACAAGAAACATTGCGGCAAAGTTGACCGGTCTCGTAATTGTAAATTGGTCAATGACAAACGGCTGAAATTACTTAAAAATTTAATGAAGTATGCAATATATTTGCAATGGAGAATCGCTCTTGATATATGCTATGCACCATGTGGCAGTGTCTGCCGTATGTTTGTTGTGGTGTCCGTATATAACCCGTCGGACGTACTCCCTCCAGGACGAAGCCCCTCCCCCTAGGACAGAACCCTTCCCCCGCTACCGGCACGTCGTGTCCCAGATAGACTAAAGCTACCATTTTTATCCTAATTTACAGATCTTGTGTCAAACAATTTTTCTTTAAATTGCAGTGATCATGTTGATATTGTAGTGTTTTCATAAATGGCCTACACTGCTGGAAATTTGTCAATTAATAGCCTTTCACAATTCATAGTCCTTGACTTCTGATATGTAATATTAGGCAGAAAGTGGAGGGATTCTGTGCTGTATATAAGGGAGTTATGTCCTTGGGGGTTCGGTTCTACTTTCGTTTGTTGTGCTGAAGATATAGCACACTGAGAATCGATGTTAGCAACGGATTAGTAGCAGCTGCGCCCCCGGCATTTAGTCATTGATCTGACAATGAGGGCACGAAGATTAACTTAGCCCGAACACACGATCTTTTCTCGACTTACGTTTGCAGTACATACTGTGATTAGAGTTTGATATACTATGGGTCATTCGCAGAAACGCATCTATAACTAGAAAAGCACTCGGAGAGCGCAGACCTCCGCCAAGCATATTGATTCGACACAACAATGTTAACGAAAATTTCAAAGTGATCCGGTATTCAGGATTCCTTCCGGATCACCCCCAAAATTGAATCACTTGTAGTTTTTGCCATTCCCGACATTCCTTGGAAATCTCAGAAACATCTTTCCATAACTTTTTGAGTTATCTTGCTAACACACAGACAGACAAACAAACTCTGGCAAAAACATAACCTTCTTGGCGGAGGTAAATATGCTCGAATGTCGTTCCAGGTTTTGCTTAGAATTAATGTAAGCTTATGTCTGGTGCCAGTTAGTACTGGGACACCAGAGAAAATGGGCTCCCCTACTTTTGTGACCTTTTTCTCTTTTCAGTCGACTGTATAAGACCTACGTAAGTAACGGTCCAGCTTATATTACAGTTGTCTGTCGTCCACCGTCGTATGTTACAGATGTATTGTGGCTAAAGGGTAAGTCGCAGGGGGTCGGTGATGGTACCATCGGATAGGGCGCTGGCGACTTCCTATAGGCTGTCGATAGTAATGATGTCTCCATCTGCAGCGCTTTGGCCGCAGTATTCAATGGAAATTTTTAAGCTATAAGTAGCTGTGTCTCGGAAACGGTGAAAGATAGTGCCAATGTTGCTATCGATCACTAATAGGAAGTCGCATACGCTGTTTCGGATGATATAAAAATCATCGATCTTGCATGTTTTTTGAAGGTTTCTGACAACCAGCGCATTAGAGGTTTTTAACACACACATCTTTATTTACCGTATTCAGTAGACAAAAAATAAACAAGGAATAGACAAAGAAAATAATAAAACTTAACTAGAAATTAACTAAGACTTAACTATAATGTAATATAATGTCTATAGTCAGAATTCAGTTGATGCAGCAAGACAGCAGAGATTACATAAAAAGTTATTACACTGGCTGAACCGTGACAAAAATTTTTTTACGTCTACAAATTGCATCAGCTACAGATAAACAATTGAACATATTCTAAAGATAATGCGCTATATAAATTTACATTTGACATTGACATTGAACCAGTACGGTCGGCTATCCTAGCGACAGCTGGGTTTCTTGTTTCATGCAATTAAGTCTATTCCGATGCCATTCATGTCTGTCAAGAGTTACCACAGTCTGCTATTTACTCGTTTTTTGGAAGGTTTTTATTGACTGCGCTTCTTCACTTCGCTGGTTCTCTGCTCTGGCAGTGTTGTTCTTGGAACCCGGCAAAGCAAGAGATTTGAGCAAGGCAAAATAGAGAAAGGAAAGGTAAAAGGGAAAAGGGAGGAAAATGGAAAGGGAGGAATGGGCTTTGTCACCACCCTCTCGTGACAAATAACCAATGCCACTGTTCCGTGACTGTTTGCCAATCGTGTGCGCACAAATATTTACTGCACTTGATTGCCTGGTGCCGCCGCTGCTATACGATTAATAATGTTCCCATAGTTTCCACCCAGCACAGCGCCCGCAACAAAAACAGCCTAAGTATACACCGGCCACTTCTGTTCTGTCTTTGCGTTTCGGTCGTTGCTTCGTTTACGTTAGCTGCGTCCGTTGCGTGCATTTCTTGCTTCACTTGCGTCGAATACGTACGTAGTGGCCTTCTTGCATTGTGTGCGTTGCGTTGGATGAAAGCCACCAGGCTCAGAGAGTGACTACATATGCGACAAAACCTCGCGTACGACAAAAACAGGGCGGAGCTACGTATACAGTGCACCACCAGTGGCGTCCCGTGCGATGGCGCTGCCAAACCCGAGCTGATAGACAGCTCCACTGTACGTCGATCGGTGGCGGATTCAGAATGTTGGAATAGGGGGCAGAAGTGTAGGGGGTGGGGCCTAGGGAGCGGGCTGTGTCCCCTCCCCAGAAATTTTTGTTTAATTTTTTTTAATAATGCATTTTTGCGCGAAAATTTTACTTAGTTATAAAATGCGTCTAATCAATAGTGGGGAGATGATCGCCTTTTGCCCTTCGTCCCAAATTTTGTATCCACCGCGCACTGCTGTACAATATAGTTCTACGTAGCCCGCCCTGTTTTTGTTGCACTCGAGGTTAATACGGTGTTTACACGATCGAGCAAACATCGAGCTGGCTCAAGCAGGCCTATTGGAACCCCGCCCCTGGCTCAAATGTAGGCCTATGCTTAGGCTGTTAGCCCACAGCCGATCACGTGTTGTATAGGCCTCCCAATTACAACCCGCCCGCCCTCCTAATTAGCATGCTAATTACCACAGAACGTCGAGCTAGCAGCTCGATGTTTGCTCGATCGTGTAAACACCGTGTTAGTCGGACATGTAGGCAGCTTTTTAATGCGTGATGGCAGGTTGCGTCTCGTTAAGTCGAGTTGCGTGTTGCAACGTCTATTCTATAGGCCTATGGGATGAATCTGTGTACGGCGTTTCCGCATAACTGAACTAAACCGCTTTTCACAATCACCCCATGTACTCACCGCCCCCACGTCATGCAGTGATGGGCAACTAAGTGAAAAAATATTATTAAACTGTAACAACGTATCAACTAACAACATTACTGCTTTGGTAATATACGAGTGCATCAACTGTGCATGTAGTTAACTGAACTAATGATTTCATCAATTTATAATTAAATTTTTTTAACTAATTTGCAACTTTTGTGGGGGGTATACCGATACAACATTGTCGACAAATGCGACAGTAAATTGAAATTTGTAAAGATCAAGTAAACCTACTGCTGATATTAATTCGATAGAAGTGAACTGTTTGATATCACCGTAAAGATTTTGAACACACGAAAAGCAAAATACATGAATAAAGACGCCACTGCTTTAATTTATAAATTCATGTTTTTTCCTCTTGTGACAGCTGCTTAGGTTGGAGAACTAAGCAGCATTACAGTGTACATACCAATGATATTTTAAAGTCAAAAACAGTTATTTCATCATTTTTTAAATTAGGCTAAAGTATTTAGTTGTTTACAGAAACTTGATAATTAAACTAGGTATTAACCAACCTATTTTATTTTAATTGAACTACTGGTGTTCTGACTAAAATAAATTAATAATTAAACTGTTTGCTGACAACTTTTTGTTTAACTTTTGCCCATCACTGGCACTAAGCTGAGCTGCCACAATCGCGCGCTACAAACCACGTCACGACGACCGCCGACGACATGCTTTGAATGGCTTTTCGCGTTTCACTCGCACAATTAGCAGTTAGCACAGTTCCGTCGGTCGCTCAGACTCCACTTACGCCGATTTGTGGTCGTGAATTTGTTGTATAGGCTTACTGTACAGCAAGCGTTACGATAAATCCAGCGCAGGGGGAGTTTGCGCTTCACATGCCGACTTTTTGGAAATCGTCATTACGCGGGCGACCTTTCCATCTTACTCCACATGCCCTTTCTTTATTTTCTTTTCCTCTTTCTGTCCTCTTTTCTTTTTCTCTGAGATTGTCCTGAACTTTCCGAGCCGCAGTAAAACACGAATGCGTTATGGTGCGACTCACAAAATGTGCACAGCTTAAGACTCGAAATGTGCCAAAAAGTGGCCAGACGATTTTGGTACGGGTGAAGATTTGCATCACGATTATACCAGAACTTGGCTTTTTCTATCATTTTTAAAAAAAAAATCTCTGGAGTCAAATTTGGAGGAAAGTAGTACTCTTGAATTTCTTGAAATGGAAGAGTGTTAGCCCTAACTCACTAATCTGTGCATTTTTTGGAGGAAAATTTTCGGACCAGAAGAAAATTTCCAGTCAGGGAAAAATTAATTAGGAGAAAGGTCAGTTGCCCTTTATTCCTTCCTCTCTCTGCCGCGACGCCACATGGGTTTTTGGACGTGAAGGGATCTCCCTGTTGTTATGTGCGGGCGTGCTTTGTTGTGACGTCACGTCGCCTGGCCGCCATCTTGAATGAAGATAATCTATGGATTTGCGGGTGGCGGCATCCTGATGTAAATTATTCCGCATCCTTGTCGGCTCAGCTTAGAGCTTTGATCGGCCTACGTCAGTTCTGAATCTCCCGTACCATGCATGCAAAGCCCATGGTCCGCCGCAGTTTTTAGTTAGATTTCTTGTTATGGGACCGTTCTTCCTAGAAGGAGGCCCCATCATGTGTTGATCCCGTCCGTCTGTCTGTCTGTCTGTCCGTCTGTCTGTCCCGTGCCTCCACCTAGAGGGAAAACGAAAAGGCCTACGAATACCAAACTTGGTAGGAAGGGTCCCTGGTTTGATTCGTTGTAGGCCTAAGCTACTACATTCAATATGTACAGCAAATCAGGAGAAAATAACACAACGCCGTTTGTTCCCGTGGGCGTAATGCGTAGGGGGCCTTATTTAGCATCCTCTCAGTGAGCTATTCGGGGGAGGGTTATTAGCAGAGGAATCCCAGAGTGCTATACGAAAATTTGGTGTATCGATCCTCTCTCCCCAACAGCGTGTGCAGGAAATTCCAAGAAGTTGGAACAGCAACTCCACAAAACTTGAAATCATATTTAAACATTTACAATTGCAGTACAACTAGGCCTACATGTAATTGGTTCTAAAGCCACGGCATCTTGAATGTCAACCTCCCTAGATTTTTGGTGGAATGCATCGTTTGTTGCGGCGTGATTCAGTTCCGTATGTACATCACCGGCGTATAATGGGTCACGTGTAACGTGTGACGTCACCGGGAAGCCGGAACGTAAACATGGCAAGTTAACCGTTCTCTATAAGACAGTAGCGATGTTTTACGCGTAGGCCTAATACGTTCGCGGTCGTTGGAAAACTATGCGCCTTTAGAGCTTTCATCTAAAGGCGCGCTCAGAGCGACGTAACTGAACTGAACTGACATGGTTTAGTTTCTGACGAACTGGCCGATGGGCAAGAAGTAATGCATTACAGTAGGCACCGTCTAACGGCGTCGGTGGCCTACGTAACTAAGCTCACGCACGCATCAACCAATGACCAATGGGCTCGTTCTGTTTGCCCATTTCGTCGAAAACTAAACCATGTCAGTTCAGTTCAGTTCAGTTACGTCGCTTTGTACGCGCTTTAACGCAATGCGCGGAACGCAACGTATACGCAGCATAAGAAGAGACATGCGGCTTCTACCTTTGCGTCTTGGCCGTTGCGTCAGCTGCAGTGCGTCTTTTGCGTGGAGTACTTTTCTTGTGTTAGTTGCGTCAAAAAGTACGCAAAACCCTGCGTTGCTTGCGTTCTGTTGGATGACAACTAACAGCCTATCAGGCTTAAGCCTGATTCGCAGCTCGTTTTTACGAGCAGTTTGCAGTGTGATGTGATCGTTACGATGCGCTGTCCACCAAGTGTCGTAAAGCGCGACTACATGTGCGACAAAAGCTCGCATGGACAAAAACAGCGCGGGGCTACGTCCAGTGCAGCTGTCAACTCTTTCAGCTCGGGTTTGGCAGCGCCGTCGCACGAGACATACGCCGATTACTCTTGCGATGACGAAGGCGATGATGATGATAAAGGACGAATAAACTTTAGCGTGGCGTTACAAGGACACAAGGACTACAAGGACACGTAACAATAAGCCTAAACAGTGAAGTCATGTAATAGTAGTCAGCGCAATGAGACGTTCTGAGTCATAGCTGTAGGACCGGGCAAAAAGTTCGGTTTTCAGTCTGCTGCGGAAAACTTGCAACGACGGAGACGACCGGACCGACTCCGGCAGACTGTTCCAGACCGATGCAGCAGTCGCTGGAAAGGTGCGGTCGCCAATGGTAGAACGCAC
>Ga0209367_1006798_pt1 | contig 15799 bp, 8 predicted proteins | sample WorMetLIZISLAND2_FD_187412 | JGI IMG/M metagenome (GOLD analysis project Ga0209367, IMG submission 187412) | Marine gutless worms symbiont microbial communities from Max Planck institute for Marine Microbiology, Germany - Olavius geniculatus... ... | reverse complement strand
GCCCAAAAGATCGTTTTCGTCAACGCCGTTTACATATTGTCGCTATCTTCATCGGTTCCAGAGATATTTGCGCTTAAACTCGAAAGTTGTCGTAAATCGCACCGATTTTTGCACGTTTTTTGCCCTCCCAAATTTTAAGGGGGGCGGTGCCCCCAAAAGTTGTACTTGCGTTAACACCCCCACCTACAGCCGCGTCAATTGCCAAAGTTTCGTCGGGTTACACCCCCTAACTCCGAAGTTATAATGGCTCATTTATTCCATTTTAAGCCAATTTTTGACCCCCTTTGAAAAAAGTTGTAAGGGGGGCCCTAGTCCCAGGTGGGGGGTGCGCTAGTAAGACTTGGTCATTCTCTAGCGCGTGTAAAAATTTGGGGGCGCAGCACCCGTTAGGGGCCGAAATATAATCTTCTGAAATATTCGACTTAGGGTAGGTCAACATGAGCCATTATAACTTGGTTCGTAGAAGACCGAAGTTTACACAATTTTTTTGTTCAACGTGGAATTAACCGTACTTGATAACGCCATTTACCGCTTGTCGATATCTCTATCCAGTTTAGAGATATTTGCGGTCAAACTCGAAAGTTGTCGTAAAACGTACTAAATTTTGGACGTTTTTTGCCCTCCCAAATTTTAAGGGGGCGGTGCCCCCAAAAGTTGTACTTGCGTTAACATTCCCACCTAGAGGCACGTCAAGTGCCAAAGTTTCGTCGGGCTACACCCACTAACTTCGAAGTTATAATGGCTCATTTATTCCATTTTAAGCCAATTTTGACCCCCCTTTGAAAAAAGTTGTAAGGGAAGGCCCCGTCCCAAGTGGGAGGTGCGCTAGTAAGACTTGGTCATTCTCTAGCGCGTGTAAAAATTTGGAGGTGCAGCACCCCCTAGGGGCCGAAATATGGTCTTCCGAAATATGCGCTTTAGGTGGGTACGATTCAACATCGAGATCTCTAAGGTCACTGGACCAAACGTTACCGGACTTGTTTCGCCTAACGCAGGAGGAATCGCGGTAGACGGAATAAAAATCCGATTTTGAATATCTTCATCCGTTTCGGAGATATTCGCCTCCGAACTTCGAAGTCGTCCGAAATCGAGCCAAATTTTGCATGTTTTTGGCTCCTGAAATTTTCTTGGGGAGCGCCCCCCAAAAATTTTGGACCGGCATTATAAAACTGGGTCTAGTATTGACCATTTTGCAAAATTTCATGCCGGTCGGCCCACGCATCTCGGAGATCTCGCGTTGACAAAATAAACATCTGCGCTAAAACATAAGCCCGCTCCGCAAGCTATCGCTTACGGGCGGACTAATAAATGACAATGGTGATGACGACCTTTGCCAAAGAGAAGCTATGAAGAGGCTATGTCTTATAATCAGTCGATATACTGTTAGCTAGATTACTTTGGAAAAATTATGAAAAAAAAGTTTGTAGGCCTAATAGAATATTGTGCAGCGGTTGGCGATTCGGATTTTTTGTGAATTTTGGATCACGACTTATTTACGATTAAAAAATAGAACGTGAAATGACAATTAAGATTGTATCTTTGCAAGTTATGAACAGACTTCGATAAAGCTTTCCAGAGTGGTCGGGAATGGACGTAAGACTAATCGCTCATAATTTCAATGGTGATCCGATTTAGTATCGTATTCGGATCGGATCATTGACACATAGTATTGAGTCCGATTGCGTTCGCCAGGTTGCAGCATCATTTCTATCGAAAGTTTGTGCTGTCGCAGCGCCGAATTTCTAAGGTTACAACCATTATTATTTAACAGGCATTTTAGTGACATGAAGTTATTAGTAAGCGAAAACACGAGATCAGCCAGTGTGTAGGTAGGCTGCTGCATGACGTTGACCCTATGTGTGACTGTGTGTGGTGTTTTGTTGCAGGCTCTACTTCGAGTGCGGAACAATCGTCACGCGAGAGTTGGTCAGTTGCGTTTGACTTTCTTATATTTTTCTCATCTGTTTATTTTTGCAAACTATACAATGTAGACGTAGAATGTAGACGGTAACTGTTCGTTAGTTATTGGTGTATAAAAACTGTTGGAACTGGGAGTAAAACATCATAGCTAAGTAATGAATTGTACAGGGTTGTATGACGATCAGTTGTTGCACTAGGCCTATTGTCTCGCGTGCAGAACTAACGGGGCCGCCGGCGCCTGCTTGTGAGATGAAATAGGATAAAAAATATAGCAAAAACGTGTTCGTTAAACACTTAGAACTAAGTTGTCGATACACGTGCGACAACGTTGCAAAAAAACTGGGCTGGAAAGTAAGGAGCTTAATACTCCGTTTACACAAGGAAGCATGCATGATGCAAACGTGAAGCAAACGTATTCAAAATACACGTGCATGACGTGTGCTCTAGGTTTGCTTCATGTTTGCTTCATCGTGTAAACTGGGTAATAGACGCTATAGTGTTTTAAGTTTTGATTTCTGTTCTGGTTTTGTTGTGCCGCCGCCGCAGTGGGCCGCAATACTAATCTTGCCCGTCTGTCTGTCCGTCCGTCGCGCACGAGCTTCTAACTCGGAAACGAAACGGCATGCATTGTCGAAAAGAACTAATATTTGTGCGAATATTTAAGCTTTTGGTGTGCCATTTCAGCGCTAAATGTTAAAGGTTAGGGTTAGGTTTAAGGTTGCACATTGGAGTGTATAGCTAGTCAGACAGCCGCACAATATGTCGGTATTGGGCCGTCTAGTTAGATCGCAATGTAGACGCTGTCTAACCGCTCTACAAGTGGTGTATGTCATCGTCTGTAGTTGATGCACCTACCACTGTGTATCGCGAGTTCTGCTATAGTTCATTTATTTTCGTCGAATTTACACACAATACACTGTCTTTCGACAGTCGAGTGACAATCTGCAGTCAGCCGCCGCTCATGAAATTGCCGTAAATTACAAAGTATATGAAGATACTGTCAGCTGTTCAGCTGTATCGATGCGAACTGAAGAATGTGGCGTGAAATAGTACGAGTGAATGCAATATGAATTGACGATGATGCTACAAAACCCACGTTCCACTACTTCGACATGTTGTGGACTTCTTGGACAAGTCGCATCGTACGACAATTTGGCACATCCCCGTGGATTTTGGATTTGGAGTTTCGATTTACTGACAGTTTGCTGCGCAGCTTGCAAACAAATCGACAATAAGTCGACGCAAGTGGAAGTTGGGCATGAGCGACACCTGTGCTAGGTGTGCCGAGTGAGTGAGTAACAGTGACAATCAATTGGCCGTGAAATTGTAGCGTATTTCAGTCAGTTATGCCGGCGCACGCACGCACCGGTGACATCACCATGCAGTTCATAGTCATACGCCGCACAGAGTGATGCGTCGATGTTTTATTATCTGCTGAGCGGCGCCTGTGGCCCTGTGATTGACGAGTGACAAGACTCCAGAGCAGGTGCTCGAATAATGTCGCACTGCCATTGGTCCATCGGCGCGCTGTTATTAACTCACAAAAACCGCTGTTCGGATCATGACATAACCCCCTCTCCTTTAAGTCAAAACCGTCTCTATGGAAAGAACCCTACGACAGACGTTAGGAATAGACTTCGTCTTCATTCTGTGTGCCGCTCAGTGGCGTCGTGGGGTTAAAAAAGTAGGCGAAACACGAAGTTGCAATAATTTTCCGACAGACACTACAAATTTCCGACGGAATTTCGACAGACAGCTGCAGATCTTTAACAGAAAAGATTGTTGCAGCTCAAAATTTTAATTTTGCGTTTAATTTTTTTTAAATTAGGGGTTTACCACCAAATTTTGCATTTTTTGACGAAATTTTTCCGACAAAATATTCCAACAATTTTTCGACAGCCAGAAATTTCGGGGGGGGCAGCTGCCACTTTTGCTTCTCCACGGCCATGAGTCCACTTGCCCAGGCTTCAACCCTCTTGTAACTAACCGGCAGCATTTCATGTTCGTGTCTCCATACAACCAGTATATGCACGCTACTCGGCGTCGGTCTCTTTACGCTATCTATTGTGATAATTTTTAAGCTGACGTATAAGCATAATTATTGCTCTCGACGCGAATAATCAATGATACAGATAAACAAGACTTTTTCACGATCAAAACTAAGAAAAATACTAAAACTTTTTACTGCGATGTAGTCGGTGCGGTACAAATGTGGTTACTGATAGGTGGGAGTTGTAGCTTAATGCAAGGGGTTTTGTTTCAAGGGATTATGTCCTCGGGTATACGTTCGGCAATAGGTTGCGGGGATGAGGCTAAAATTATGTGCTGGCGGTGGCAATCAGTGCCCGCTGTGCTGCACGTGTTGTCACAATGCGATAGACAACCTGCTATAGAGTGAAGTGTGGTGGTGTGAACAATATTAGTTGTCTGTCATGATGTCATCCCGGTGTTACTACATCAATCGCTGTCCGTCACTCATTCAACCACACATTGCAGCTGCGTGTACTAATATCATACAGATACTGTAGTCCATCACTCGTTCCCAGTGCTGTATGCTTGTACGAGAATTTTTCCATCATTAAGCGAAGTGGTGACCAGATTTTTGTCACGCAAAATTAGCAATGTTGCGACCGATACGAGTACTAATGCCAATTTGTGAAACATTTTCGGTATATAAATAGTATTTTAATAGTCGATAGAAATAAATTGCAGTATTTTAGGTGTAGGGGACTATTTAGATGAAATACGAAATACTTCACAAAGCACAAGATAAAATTAGTGTTAATCAATATGTATAAAAAGATAATCGCTAAAAAGACGTTAGAAGGATACGCCAGTATTTAAAATTTTATCAGAAAACATTTAGAATTTCTAAAACTATACAATTATTAATTCGTAGTAAGACTTACTTATTGAACAAATGCAATATATAAACGATGTGATGAATATTTGTGTACAGCTAAGCTCCGGTACCGTCGTAAAGTACATTACAACCAATGTCACACCGCCGCCGAGTACGAACGAAAGTCACCTCACGCTGTACAGTCGAAACATCACTCCACAGTCGACTTCACGGCACTGCAGACCACGGTCAGTTCAGCACTGTTAAGGCGCGAACAGAGCGACGTAACTGAACTGAACTGGCGTGGTTCAGTTTTTGACGAATTACTGATCAGCGGGCAAGCAGTAATGTATTACAGTAGGCATCGTCTAACGGCGTCGGTGGCCTACATGAGTACTCTCACGTACGCGCCAACCAATAACCAGTAGGCTTGCCCTGTTTGCTCATTGTCAGTTCGTCAAAAACTAAACCGTGTCAGTTCAGTTCAGTTACGTCGCTTTGCGTGTGCTCGTCTTTACGTTGTAAGTTTGGTTTTGTCCAACGCAACGCAGTCAACGAACGCAGGAAATTACGCAACAGGCGCAGCGGACGTAAGTGACACAACGGTCAAAGCGCAGGGGGAAAAGCGACGTTTATTCTTGCGCTGCGTCCGTTGGGTTTGTTGCGTTTGCCTGCTTTCGATGCGTTGCGTCCGTTGCGCCTGATGAGAACCGGGCTTTACGTTAGTCTTCGTTGCACAAACTGCAATGTAAATTCAGAAAAGTTGTTGTCTAACGTTCGAAAAAATGATTCATGAATAAGCCCATAAAAGGTCAATTTTAACGTTATGCACTATATAAATTTACGTTTTACTTACTTAAAATACGCAAGTTTGCCCGCAGTGCGAGTTCTATGCACGTTATGTAACGTTAAATTACCCATTGTGAACTCACTTTATCAGGTGCATTTTCTTGCAGGACTATGAATGAAGAAGCTGTAGGCTGATTTGGTGGTCATCTTAGCAGCTATGATCTATTTTATTTAAATATTTTATTGAACTAATATGACATTATTGTGACAGCGGGAAAGTGGTAGTGGTACGCCGGACACGTTACAAGATAACGCGTCAACTGAACAAGATGATGAGTTGATTGACGTCATCGGTATCCATGACAACCAGCGTGGTCTCCGTGGCAACGAGCCGCTCAATGATGCCGTTATCGACGAGCACGGTGCTTCAGCAGTCGCGCAGACAGATCTACACGCAGGTGTGGCTTGTTCGCGATGATTCTCATTAAAATTACGAAACTGTTGAAATGTCATCAAATATCACTTTAACAGAACCTACATTATTTTGCTGATGTATCACTGGACGAGACAGAGTCGTGCTGTTTTTTGAGTCATTTTGGGCATTTTTTAATTAAAAAAAATTGGGAAAAGAGCGCCGCGTTTTTTTGGACCGCACATTGGCGATCTTACAAAATTGAAACTGTCGCTATTTTTCTTAATGGTGGTTTGCTGCTATACACAGTGTCTTTAATAACACTGAAACTAATGTAATGATGCGTTGCAACATCTGTTGACGTTGTTGAAGATTGTCCGTTGATGTTCAGATGTATAAGAGCTGAAGAATTAATTTACAAAAAGACACAAACTATTAACAGACTTCGTGTGTGGCAAACGCCGAAATATATGAAGGCGGGCACAAACGATGTGGCGGAACTGAAATGACACGGTTTAGTTTTTGACGAATTGACCAATAAACAAGTAGGGCGAGCTTGTTGGTCATTGGTTGAGGCGTACGTGAGCGTAGTCACATATAAACCGCTGACGCCGTTTGACGGTGCCTACTGTAATGCATTACTGCTTACCTATTGGTCCGTTCGTCAGAAACTAAACCATATCAGTTCAGTTCAATTCAGTTACGTCGCTCTGTACGCGCCTTAACGTGCAAGCAAGTACAATAAACTAGCACGGTGTAGCAGACTATTGTGTTGTGACAGGTGTAAAGCGTGAGTCCTCCATCAGTTGTCAAGATGATGTACAGTCATGCAGCAGCAACAGCAGCAGCAACAGCAGCAGTCCCAGGCATTGCATCACATGCGCCGTCTGCTCCGTATGTCAACATCAACTGCTATTCACGCTGAATAACATAACACATAATAAATATGTAATAGTGATTTTGTTCATTTCTACTCATTAGGTGTAGGCTTACGTGATAAGAAGGCTTCGGGCTTTTCCGGTTGTTGGTCCGACGGTTTGGAACTCACTGCCAGACGAACTCAAAGATCCGGCGTGTGAGAGATTAATTTTAACGATATGTGCTATGTAAATTTGCATTTTACTTACATACTTACTTACTTATTCGAAAGCTATACGCAACAATAATTGTAGTGTGGGACATTTCATGAATTTGTCAAAGTGTCTGCGCATGTGTGATTATTTAGGCCCGTCTACTGTGCACATTTGCAATAAAATTCTATACACGGTTTACAAATATTTTTACAATTGCTATAAGGTTTTCATTTTTTTTTACATTTTAAAAGTTTTAATAAACGTTGAATGCCTAGTGTCAAAATGACGGGGATGTTAGTTATGTTTTTTCTGAATATTTGCCAACATTTTATTAATGTACAAATATGTATATGCTGATTATAACTTGTGTGCACGTTGCAGCGTCCGTATCAATGTCCACTGATATCAACGCTCTGCTGGCACGTTCACTGTCAGCATTGCTGGACTAAGTCTCTGGTCTGTAGTTAATTTATTATCATAATATATTCTCATTATTCGTAATAATGCTCGGCTTTCTTGCCGTCGTCCTAATAGGCCGCATTACAGTTTTTGCCCGTCCGTCTGTTCGTCACATACGAACTCTCAACTTTAAAAAAGGTGCAGAAAAAAACGAAAACAGCGTCAACGTCCTCAGGGGAAGGTGTAACCGGTGCGGCATCGACTTCTTTCAGTTTAAAAGGTCAAAGGTCAAAGTTACCGGACGTCAAAACCGCAAGATCACAACGGGAAAGTTGTTGTCCAAACATGCAAAAATGGGGCTAAAATCCCATTTTGAAAAATTTTAAAAGTAAAATCGAAATGTTAATCACCCATAATCTCCTTTGACGGCAATTCAGAACTGTCTGTTGGAAAATTGCCATCTTTTATCCCGACTATTTTTTAAACCTACGATTGCAGTAGTTATTAAAAATTGTTAATTGTTAGTTAAATTGACAATTTTTTCACAGTTACGGAACTACTAAAAATTCTGTCGTTGTCAGCTGGCTATAGTTAATAGTATTATTCATCGTTGATGATATACTGACAGCTTATTATTGTTGTGGCTTGCAGGAAGATCAGCAGAGATGTCCGCAGTGCAACGTGACCACTCTGCAATCAGATCTCAGACGAATATTCATCTGAACAAACCGCATCATCTTTTCATTTCTCCTGCACTGTCTTCTAGTCACTAGCGACTTCAGCATAAACGACTCAGTAGCATATAGCACATCGTTCGCTAAGCATAATAGCGCAATCAATAACAAGAAGCCCAGCTGTCGCTAGGATAAGCGACTGTAGGCCTACTTGTTGTCAGTGACCTTAAAGGTCATCCAAGGTTGATAATTTCCATCTTTTCTACGATTCCTTATTAATGATTAATAGTAATTTTGGCCTTATCTTTCACAGTTTCCAAGATTTGGCCAATTTCCCATTAAACTTTTTCCCTTTTATTTAACCTTCAATTTAAAAATATTTTCCTTGCGCTGGATAGCTGAAATTTTGCGTGCCTGAGTTTCACACGCGTGGCTAATTATTCGTATAAAAAATTTTTCCTACGAGCTAAAGCTTAGACACAACACATCCGTTACAGACAGACGGACGGACGGACGAACGGATGGACCGCTACTTAAGTACAGTCGGCTAAAAAAAATAACAGTTGTTGCACAATAATGTGCCTAGTTTACTGGAGGCAAATATCGCCCATATTAATAAGTGTCTGTCTGTTTTATGCATGACTCGTACAATCGACATATCTTTTAAAGCATTTATTGCGGTTTTTAATAAACATTTTTATATATATATATATACTGCTAAATACATACGACATTATTTTGATATAACATATTTGGTTTTGGTTTAACAATTTGTCTTTAAATGCATTGTGATGTGTTTCACTGGGGCCTATTTTACTTACGACGTGCATGCGATTTGTGCTTTTGTAGCAATCTTTATAGCTGTTGGATTAGCAGAATTACGTACTGGGATAAAAGACGTCTTTATTACTTTACAAGCAATATTTCAGATAATAGTTTGACTTTTCGTGCCATGTAGTATTCATGGCATTATTTTATTATCATCTGTGGCGTTTAGATGTAAATAGTGACCGGTAACGTCCAAAAATTATACTGTTGTTTTTGAGAAAACGAATAACCATATTGCGGTTGCAGTTCTACTCCAATTTTTCAGTTAGCAAGCTAACAAATTTGATATAATGTTACAGTGGTTAGGTAGTAAGTAGGGGCCTAGTATGGACTTTTTTGCTGCAACAAAGCTCAAGAGATCTCCATTTGCAAGCTGCTGCACGCTGCTGCTAAACTCTAAAAGTAAACGGCACAAACGTTACGAATATAGTCCATGATGCGAAAAGTCCATAGACCTAGTTCTTTTAGATGAGTAGGACTATTGATGTGCTGCTGTTTCTATCAGTGTATGATTAATGCGTGCAGCAGCCTACGTGTTGTTTTGCGTTGAACCATCGCATTGTGCGCCGTCATAATAAGCCAAAGAGCTGTATTGTAATTTATTTAAAAGTGCTTATTATAGACCTACAGCAGGTTCTGCAATTAGTCTATAGGCCTATTTAGTTGCACACACAGTAGAATGGTAAAGTGTTAGCTGCATACCGCCAAATATTTAGTGTAAACTCTAGATCAATGCTTATTTGAGGCAAATACATTTACAAAATGCTAACTTCCTGAAATTTGTACCAACGATGTACCATGCCACTTAAAACGCGTTTAAATTATAGGCCTAGTATTTGAAGACAGTGGTTCAAACCACACGTTCATCGATGATAAAAATACAAAACAAACCCTATATAGGTGCGCACGAACGTGTAATTATTAAGTCTGCCTTCCGGCTTTTTTTCGAGTAAGTAAAATTTCCTATGTATTATACCTTGTAATCCACTGCAATGCGTTTTTTCGGCCGGGATTTGGCGTCCCCCACACTTAACAAAATCCTGCGTACAAACACACAAAACTTGAATTTGAAGCATTTGACAAACTTGCGACATAAAGTAAAATGATTCTTTCAGTTCAGACCTTAATTACTTCCGCCAAGGAGGTAATGTTTTTGCCGGTTTTTGTTTGTTGTTTGTTTGTCTGTCTGTGAGTCAGCAAGATAACTCGAAAAGTTATGGACGGATCTTTCTAAAATTTTGAGGGTATGTCGGGAATGGCACAAGCTACCAGTGATTTAATTTTGGGCGTGATCCGGAAGGAATCTTGGATTCTGGATCACTTTGAAATTTTCGTTACCATTGCGTTAAAGGGGGCATAAGGGAACCGCTGGCAAAGCGAAGATGGTGACGCCACCTGGTGAACAACATTGCCTTGGCGGAGGTACCTGCGGGCTATGACTGCTTTCTAGTTCGAGCTGTCGTAATCGGAGAGAGCGAGAACATTAACTCTGCGGAGCGCTTGTAGATTATTAGCCAAAGATCACGCTCTGCAAGGCGCCAAACAGTTAGAAGACAGTAAAATATTCATGTTCCTTCCAATATCGTACGAATTTTCGTAGACTGTATTGACTGTAGATGCGCTCCTCCAAAAGTTCGATGTTTTCCAAAATTTTGACGTGTGAAGTGATTGCGGATGGCCACTGCTTTTTGGACGTTATGTCACGGTGTATTCACTTTCTTCTGTTGCTACAGTCAACGTCTTTGTGACGGAAAGTCCGTAATTCATTTATAACAGTGAAAACGTGTCTTAAGTAGACCAAATGTGAGTGAAGAACGTGTCGATAATATTGCCGTCGTATTGTTTAGTTCCAGCTGAACTCCCGCGTGAGAATCGCACAAAACTACAGTACAGTGTCAGCTTGATAAGTGCCAGAATGTAATTGTTCATTTCCGGGTACAGATGCGGGTCCACCAATTACGTATCGGTTAACAGTATTGGCAATGTCATAAACATAGCGTATAGGTTTTACCAAATATTATAAGCTAAGGGCAAGTTTACAGGTCTATGGTTTGAATGGGGTTAATTCGGGTGGTATTCTGTAGGACATTTCACGTGTGGAGTTCCGAGTCCAGTAACTGCGGTCAAGCTAAGGCGTGTACAGAGCGACCAAACTGAAGTAAATTGAAACAACAAAACTATGTCATTTTATTTCAGTTTATTTCGTGTCAGTTCAGTTTATTTCGTTGGCTTTGTACGCGCTTTTAGGTGTAAAATAATTGAAACGACCGAAGCACTCGCAGGGTACAGACATAATGTTTGCTTTATCTGACGCTGTCATTTAGCACATAAGAACGCATCGATATTTCCCATCTAAGCTAACCATTTTTCTGCAAAAGATTTTGTTTAAATTTTTAATTTTAAGTTGATCGTTATTTTGATTTACCAGCACCAAAATTTAACCACTTTATTTGTGATGGGCCACGTTTCACTCTTTTAGAAAGCTATCCAAATCAAACAAACAGACAGAGACAACGTCATCCAAAATGTTGGCAAAAATAATTACAATTATTGGCTGTTACTCTAAATCGAAAAACTATAATTATTATTGCATTGTTATTAATGGTAAGCACTTGGGCTAAGTTAGACTATTTTACATCTTAAACAAACGCTCATGTTTTGGCTAGACTTTATTCGAATTATGGACGTTTCGCCTTTTGCCTAAGACGTAAGACAAAAAAACGCTTAAAACGGCGAAAACGACGAATGAATGGAGAAGAAGATGACGAAGAACACGTTGTCTTTTCCGTGCTTTCGTCTTTTCCGTTGTCAATAATTTTTAACAGGCGAAACCAGTCAAGAAGCAAAACGTTTTGGGCCGAAACGCCCAGGTTATGGACGAAACGTCAAAGAGGCAAAACCGTCCTGATACCCTTTATTCGACATTTTGTGACTCACGATACGTACCCAAAGGCTACTACTGCATAATCATTAAAAATTGGGATTTTACCAATAAGATCAGCTAAATCTATACGCAAGTAGAAAATGCACAGAGTTGTGCATTACACTTTTACTTCAAGTTCCGGTGGGGGCAAAGCTCGCCCCTCTAATACCACGCAGTCAATAACCTACCACGGATATAGTAATAGACCTATTAAAGCGACGTGAGACAGACAGGTCTGCAGCATTTTTTGTGGTCCGGGTGTCACTGAACAGCATTGTTGTTGTGGTTGTTGCTGTTTCTGCTGCTGCTGCTGATGATGATAATGATGATGACGTCATTACTCCTCATCCTGGGCATATTCTGCTCGCTGTCTTGGGCTGGTTAGTATTATCCGGTCCTCATACTTTGATATCTGCTCTCCACATGTCCCACAGCGTCTTCTATTTTCAGCTGAAAAACGCATCTTTTCTCCAAATTTTGCTCTTCTTATTTTTCACCCTTTCCCTAGTAGTGACCGAACTCAAGGATTATCGACCAGCTCGTATTTTACAAGTTTTTGGTGATGCTAACTTTGGTAAGGTGCGGCAGCCGACTCAGCTGGCTTCTAGGCGCGAGCGGATACGGTAAAATGTGACTGAAACAAAAAAGGTTGTTGACAAGTCAGCAATGTTTCTTTGTATATATTTCGACATCAGTGATTTTTGGGAAATAGTGACCAAAGCTCGTTAACAAATACTTTATTTTAAATTTACTATTCTACCGAATGTGTAAGAGAGAATTTCTGATGATCAACCTGCATTTTGCAGAACATAACAAATGTCACAACTTTATGTTTGTAAGCCCAGTGTAGGTTATGCTTATTTACAGACAGACTGGCCACCTTACAAGCTTCAGGAATCACCGCTTCATAACGATTTGGTTGTTGGAGCAACATGCCATTGTTATTCGGCCATTCTTATAAACAGCGCTACATGTCTTGCACGCTTCTCCTTCTGTCTGTCTGTCAAAAAGGCGTCCAAAATGATGTAAACGTCCCCAATACGGTAGTAGGCCTGGTCAATGTGTCAATTTTTAGCTCAAAAAATCAAAGTCGGGATTGCGGTTAAGGTCAAGGTTGGCTCTAATTGGGCGACCGCATATCAACATGTTTTTATAAGTATATTGTGAATGTAAATTATGCATCATACGGCGAGTTGTAGAGAGTCCACCTACATGCAGCTATTCTGATCATATCCCGTGTCCTGGCGGCAAGGGTCGATGTGTCTATGAGGGCTGGCTTTGTGATGGTGACAACGACTGTGGCGATAACAGCGATGAAGACCCCGAGGTCTGCCGAAGAAACGGTACGCAGTCAGACTCCTCTTTTCTTTACTCAGTCAACCACTCAGTATGCCTTGGAAATATTAGACCTATTGCATACCACATTGTAATAGGCCTACTGTAGTTAGTTTACAGCATGGATATATCGTACGAAAGTGCGCAGTACAACTAACATAGTCATTTGAACACATAGTTGTTTGATTTATCAAACTGTGAGTTCAGGAAAAATCTTTACACCTGCAGGAAAATTAGTTTGTAGCCTCGAATACTAAGACGCGCTGAAAGCAGTAGCTGCTTTCGCGCGTAAAAACTGCGAGCTTTTGATAGTGTCTAATTAAACTGTTATTAAGACGTGTTGATATAATTCCCACTGACGTGTTGTGATGTCTTTTTTACCAGGACGCGTAGCTGTTCGAAACTGTCAACGTTCATTGGAATTGTGCGCCATGCCGCTTGCTGCAACATACATGGGTATGAGCGAGGAAGAGGTCCTGCAAACGCTCATCAACACCGACCTTCAAGAAACATGCATGTAAGTCGACGTATTGGAAGTCTATGTCACCGGGCTCAAGTTAATAAATACGAAATGTTCGACTACATCACGAAGCGTAATGTCGCTAGAATATTCCTGCACTGTCTGCTTATGTAGCTGATAGCATGTGATAACACAAATGGGTTATCAATTATTATCTTAGATCTACGTCTAGTAACTGGCCAAAATATTGATCAGTTGATATTATCGCTGTAGTTATAACTGCCGAGTTTACGCCTGCGTGACGTGATTTCTGCGTCAATTCTTCAATCGATCAGTCAATGAATCAATCGAAAAATTTGTATTATATATAGTGCGTCTTATATAGTCCTGAACGGCAGTGCTTAATAACTCAAAACATTAAGCCTAAAATATAACAATAAAACCTAAGAAAACGGTATGATAAAATCTAAAATTCGTACGCCACATTAAATATCAACGTTTTTGCGATTATTTTTGAAAGTCGAGTACCGTATGTGGCAGTTTTGCGAATGTCAGCAGATAGTTGATTCCAGGCTTGTGGTCTAGTGGTTGAGAAAACTCTTCGTTTACGCAAGCTGATGGTTAGGTAATTTATAGTTAACGGAAAGAAAGAGAAACAGGCAGTAAGTAAGAAACGCATTAAGTAACTTTGCTGTTTCTGATTAACAGTTTAACACATTCAAACGTCATTTGTACGCATTATTTCTAGTCGAATACTACGAGTTATAGTTAAATAATTAACTAAGCTATTTTGCGATAATTACTCATGTGCTTAGATTAAAAACCGCTTTACTTACGTGTTCGCTACAGACCCCGCCTGCAATTTTGGGGAGTTGAAGTAAACATTTAATTGCAGGCCGTTGTTGGAAGCCGGGGAGTGCGTTAGAGAAGGGCTGTCTTCCCCACTGTGCCAGATTTCCCCTGAAATGGCCGACCACCCAAGAGTCATCGAACATCAGCGCGAGATGATGGCGATGCGCACTGCACTCGACTTCGTCTGCCGTGACAATGTTGATGGTATATGCATTTCTTCTTTTACTTAGACCTATTGACGCTCTACAGCATGCTGTAGGGCGTCAATGGCACGATGTTCGTCGTCGTCTGTGTCCGTCTGTAACGAATATATCGTGGCTAAACGGTATCTCGTATGGTGACGTTTTCTACACTAATAATTAACCCTGTGTCTTAGACCTAAAATTGAAAAAAAATTCAGCATTCTACTGCAAGGAAGACATTTTCAAATTTGAAGTTAAATGGACAGGGGTAAAAAAATGCGCAATAAACTGGCTATATCTTTGAAACGGTGAGAGATACGCTTAAGTTTACTATGATAATCACTTATAGAAAGTGGCATACGTTTTTTCACATAAAATGAAAATTATCGATTTTGAATGACCTTGAAGATCAGTACTACACCAAAAAGTATCTGAGGCTGTAGCCTCTCTTCTCTGGCGACCGCTGGGCTTTCTTAGTTTTTATTTTGTGCTCGAGTACAAAAATAGGCGTACAACTCGGACTTAGAAGTAAGTCCTCCTTTCCCATTGGAACACTGGGCCGATCTTTACAGACTTGGCCTTCTCCCAGATGACATCCATCGCTTGTAGATCAACGTGATCACGTAGTGTGTCCTCCTGCCGTGTCAACTTCGACCTGCCTCTACCGCTTTATTCACTTTTTGGAGTTCACTGACTGGTAAAACTGACAGAAGACGTATAGGACATAATCAATGAATTTTCGTTTCTTTCCACCGTGACCGTTGCACAGATTGTTTATCGGCCGTGAGTCAGATTGTCAAAATGTAGGCCTAAGCCTATTCACTGTCAGCCATAAGTAAAAATGTGCAATAAATGCATGATTTTTAATATAAATTTGTATGAATACAGCGTGACGCACAGTACATATAAACTAGAATAACTTTTATAATGTTGTAACATACAGGGTGGTCCAAAAAACGGATACCCAGTTTTATTTTGGGATAACTCCGGTAATTCAGCACCGATTTTAACCATTCTTTTACTGTTACAAGCAGAAATTTATGGCGCGTAAACGTGAAGTTTTTCCACCCACCGCACCTTTATTGTGTGACCACATTACCTATAAAAACA
>Ga0209367_1006797_pt1 | contig 15800 bp, 10 predicted proteins | sample WorMetLIZISLAND2_FD_187412 | JGI IMG/M metagenome (GOLD analysis project Ga0209367, IMG submission 187412) | Marine gutless worms symbiont microbial communities from Max Planck institute for Marine Microbiology, Germany - Olavius geniculatus... ... | reverse complement strand
AATTTCTAGTTTGCATATGTGAATATACAATAGCCTACATTTGCGCTAGCCACAAATAAGAGCATTTGAGTCAGTTATGACTTCATGCAAATACAAGGGGGATTCAAAAAGTTTTGAGTTTTAATATATTGGACAAAAATTTTTTATTGTTTTTGTATCAGTAAAAGTTACTTTCCTTGCATATTTGTTTGAGCAGAGTGTGAAAGTGACGTCACTGTAATTTATGACGTCATAGAGCATTAAGCTAGAACGATTTGGTGCACTAACACAAGCAGCATTTGAATCAGGCTGATTGTTGCATGAAACTTTTTCAGTCTATGGCTGAAATCTACGTTTATGAATTTCTCATTTGGGTCTGTGAATATACTATAGCTTGGTCTGTGGTAGCTGCAAATTAAAGCACTTTGGGCAAAATATGACGCAATGCCAATATTTGATGGTATCAAAAAAATTTATGCAAAAATTTAACTGTTAATTGTATCAGTTGTGTTAATGAAAGGCCAGTCAAAATTTGTGACTAGTTATATGGGCCCCTGATAGGCAGGGGGCTAGGAGGAGTCCGGGAGCAAGCCCTGTGCAATTTCCCCAAATTTCAGCATTGCAATCCAGTCCAAAGTCTACAGTTACCCAGCTGGCTGTTCATGACTATGACTTTCTACACCAAGACCACTCTGCATACAGCAACAACCTTACTCCCAGTGACTATTATCTGTTTTGAAATCTGAAATCTGATAATGATGGTGTCTGCTATCCAAGATGATGAATGACTCAAGGCTCTTTCGTTGACGCTGGAAATCAGTTTTATTTAATGCTCTGTGACGTCATAAATTACAATGACGTCATATCCGCAACCAACTCCTTAGAGTTCGTAAAGAATGTACGTTTCACTGATGTATAGATTGTGGAAAATATTGTGGTTTAATATGTGAGGCCGGAAACTTGGGATGGCCCTCATACTGTGGCCCATGCAATGTATGATAGAGCAGCTGTTTTTGTATGTTTTAGTGACTTGCGTGATTATGCAGAAGAATGGTGCCGGTCTTCACACAGCAAGCTCATGCTTCTGGGACAATACCACTGATGGTCTGTTATGGCATTTTTATGCTCAAGCTTTTTCAGACCACCTCAGTGTGTACTTGTAATTTTATATCATTTCTTTCTATTGAGAATTAGACCTGTTTTGTGTTATTGTGAAGTTGTATGCTTGAAATTACGTCTTCAGACCTTAACTGGGCAACAGGACAAGCATCTACTGTATTATAATTATAAATGTACAAAACATCAGTTTATACACTTGTCAATGGCGACGTGCAATGACTGACACATCGAAAACAGCAAAAATCATAAAAAGGTTATATCACTCACCATCACATTGTCTAACTGTCAATGTGCTGTTGAATAATATCATTTTTTTATGATTTTTTCTGTTTTCGTTGTGTCAGTCATTGCATGTCGCCGTTAACAAGTGTATAAACTGATGGTTTGTACATTTATATTTGCTGTTTTATTACAATAACAAAGTTTTTATGTTGATGGTCAATTATAAACCATCTGCTTTCCACGGCTTTGAAGACACTTAACCTTAAATATTCGGGGTCATGATTTTGATCTTTAGGGGTCACGTGACGTCATCGGTCAAGTGACCATTGGACTCTGCATATGTGGTTTCCTCTTGGTGATCCATTGTAACTATGCATCTGTCTTGCACTGTTATGGAAATTTAAAGTCTGAAAGATATTGGGGTCACGATTTTGACCTTTTGGGATCATGTGATGTCATCGATCACGTGACCATTGGACTCGGCATATGTGGTTTCCTATTGGTGGTCCATTGTAACCATGCATCTATCTTGCATCGTTACAGAGATATGGGGCCCCAAGATATTGGAGTCACGACCTTGACCTTTTGGGGTCACGTGACGTCATCGGTCACGTGATCATTGGACTCGGCATTTGTGGTTTCCTATTGGTGGTCCATTGGAACCATGCGTCTATCTTGCACCGTTACAGAGATATAAAGCTTCAAATTTGCATTTGCCCGTGTTAAAAGCCAAAAGTTCACTGCGCATGCTCCGTGTCACGTGACCTGTAGGCAGAGGGTCCAAAATGACCACATATTTGGAATTTTCAAGTCCATATTGCCTATTCACTATACAACTTTTGTGAGGTTACGATGACGATTCAGGGCCGTTTGTAGGTGAAAATTTTATACATAGGCATGTTTTTAAAAGCCAAGACGTTGACAGTGCATGCCCCATGTCACGTGACTTGTGGGTAGGGGGTCCAAAATGACCACATATTTGGAATTCCCGAGGCCATATTGTCTCTTCACTGTACAACTTTTATGGGCCTAAGATGATGATTAGGGGCCATTTATAGGTGAAATTTTTATACAGGAGCCTTTTTGGCCAAAAATTTTTGTCCATTTTTGGGCCTAATTTTCGACTTTGGGGGAATTTTTCAGGGGTTAGATATTAACTTCGAATTTCGATTCTCAAAAAGGTTTGACCCTTGCTTGAGACTGCGTTGTCTGAGCCATCGTGCGTGAAAATTCGCCGGGCGGTCTGACCTGTAGGTCGGTCAACCAAAAAGGTATATATACTAGAAAAATTTTCGTTATATTTCACCCATTTGCCGAGAAGCCCCCAATGGACGGATTTGCACGAAATTTTGCACAGGGGGTCGTCTCGCGGACGTTATCACCTGTTTCAAATTTTATGTCGATTGGTTGAGGGGTTTCGGATCTGTGCAGGATCAAATTTTGCCATTCTCTATTGACTTAGCCGGTCGCCATTAACACAGGGCTGTGCTACCGCACGCCTCTGATTATATAAATTTATGTATTATAGGCCTAAGTTGTGCTATAACATTGTTCTTGCTTGCCATGCCAGCATGGTAGCAGCAGGTTGTTGTCAACTCAGGAACTCTGAACTTTAAAATGTTTCTAATGCTCCAGTGCTGATGGTTAGGTCGTAGGAAGAGTATCTATGCGGGAAAAGTTCCGCTAACTTATTTTCTAAAACTTCACTTTTGGGAACTAGCATAACGTGGAGTAATTCTAGGTGGATGGACCGATTAAACGAGAAGCGGTAATTTTATTTGTTGGTGATTTTCTGTTGCAGGCAGCTGCACTGTTCGTTGGGAGAACAAAACTATGTACTGCATTGTGAGCGTCTTCGGTCTTGCTATCTAGTCCCTTGGCTTCGTGACTCGTCAACTGTTTAATCTGTTTTTTTGTTAAATGAAAACACAACATTAGGCATGCGTTGCCATCGTTTGTCACTGCAGTTAGTTGGACTGTGTTATTTACTGTCACCTGCAGTGTCGTTTTTACAGTGTTTGCCGAGTTATTTTAATTGTGGCTTGAGAATTTGCATTGTGTTGAATAGCACTGCTTGGTTTTAATCTATTACTGACAGTATGCTTAATAGTTACTGTGTGACATACTGTTTGTTGTAACTCAAAATGAGTTTAATTTTTATTGATTTGTTAAATGATTTGATAAATTACTAAATTACTGCTGTCATCAACTTTTACATGCTGTATTGATTTTTTTTGTTTTGGACAATTTTTGTTGTTGGTGAAGTGGGCAATATCATTAGTATGATTACATAGCAGCAGCAGTTATGAAGGGTATCTGAAAACGTCTTTTGCTTGTACTAGCATGAAAATGGGTAACATCAACTTTTAGTGAGTATGACATCTGTTGGGGTCACCTTCTTGTGTTGCAGTCACTAAGTAAGCAGGTCGGTCCATTTGTTTACAAAAGATTTGTTTGAATTTACAGTGAGTAGTGAATACACCAGATTAGTTTTTGTTTCTATACATTTTCCCATGCTGTCTGTGAAACTTGAATTAGTCCAGAGGGCTGGCTAGGCTTGCGATGGAGAACTGAGTGCTCTACTTTGGTGCCACCATTGAGCGAGAGTGGCACTGGATAAAGCAGACTATTATTTTAATAAAAATGGCTGTTTGCTGCTAGCATTTAGCAACAACTGTATCAAGTACGGTAGTTTTCACTTGCGTTGGTTTTGATGTGGAAAGCTGCATTTGTTCTGTCCCCAAGCTGCCAGCGTTTGTGTCATAATTTGCTGCTGCAAATGGTTATTCAGTTGGATGCTGATTGTACAGAGCATACTGATTCCATTCTGCGTTATTTGTAAATTACATGTGCATTAGTGTTGATTTTGCTTCTGTGTATACTTCGTCGCTAGTGTCTCACTTTTAGGCTACTATTATTATTATCTTCTAGTGCAGAAAAGTCCTAATAGTGGAAGCAACAAGTGTATTAAGAAGCCTGGCCTGTAATCCCTTGGGTTACATTTGTGGTGCAAAAACAAACAATTGATTATTGATTGATTATTGATTGATTTAATCAAAATCCTGCTTCAGCAATTAAAACAAGTTCACTTTTGGGGACCAAGTCTAACCCCACTTAGGGAAAGTTTTGCGCCATTGTGAAAGGTTAAAAAGTGGGAAACCCGTCGCAGAGCTACGTAGCGTCACCTGCCGTATGGGATCACACAGAAACAGGTGAACACGCCCGCCCATCCAAGTAGTTACTATTTAATAGTGACGCAACTAAGACAACATTATAGCTGTGGGCCCTACTTTATAATCAAAATTTCATCGATTGGTTGATTAGCTTTTATCTAACGGGCGTGTGGAAATTGCGATGATGATGATGACCTAATGATGATAGTAATGATGCAAGACTATAAATTACAATTACCATGGTCGGCGCTGAGAATCGGACGCTGGGGGCAACGTGGAGGCAAGGGCCAAGGCACAGGGAGGCAATAATTGTTTTGTGTGGGGGCCAATGCCAACCTTATTCAGTTGTTGTGTGCATCAGAAAGAAGTAGCGGAGTCCAGGGGCAAAGCACCTGGTTGGGGGGTCAGGGAGGCCGAAACCCCCTGAAGCTGAAACACTTAGCTTTTGGACATTTGCAAATTTGCTTGTTTTTTATATTTTGAAATGCACGTCACAGATATCTGTGTTGTCTTGCAAAAACAACGTTTAATAAGTCACATTTTGGCATGTGTGTGGTTACCAGAAGGCACTTTATCCCCATCACAATTTTTCCTGGGGTAACCGGGGGGCAAGGCCGCAAGAGCAAGAACACAGGCGGCAGCTGCCTCTTTTGCCCCCCCCTTGGCGCTGCCTATGTAAAGTAGGCTTATAGCAAAGCTACGGGCTTGGGAGCCAAGGTCAAAGAAATCTTTACCTTTGTTATCGAAGTTTAATGTTGCTGCTTAATATTTGCAATGAGTTTGATCTGTTAAGAGTGCTCACAGTGCTTGAGATAGGAGCTCGGGTCTTGCGTGATTATATCATGCATACTACTCAGCTACCGCTGCCCTTGCATTAGCCTACATCTAACGACCGTTGGCTTACATGCTGAGAATATTGAAATACAGTAATGACGGTAGTAGGCTGTCGGTAGTCAGCACAGCAGAAGATGAGCGAACGGCAGCAGAAAGTTCAACGTGAGGACGCAGCAGTCTGTCGGTCGGTCACCGGAGAGACTGGAGTGCGACATGCGAAATGGCAATGAGGAAGAAAGTAGCCGTAACTCGGAGCAAATCGGGACTTATTAGCGCGATATTCCGCCGCTCGGTCAGTCAGTCACTTACGGCGCGGGTTGCCGGTGTCACAATAAAATGTCTCTCCCATGAAAAATCCGCCAGTGAAAACATAATCACGGATTTGATGTGTCTCCCTTTATTAAAATACCGCCGGCTTCATAAAAAGTTTCTCCAGAAAAGTATCTCCCGGCCGACAATTTACCGGTAAAATTCCGTCCCGCCCGGGCGGTCGCCGGACGGGGTGGATTTTTGCCGGTAAATCGTCAGCCTGGGGGAGACTTCTGGGAGGCGATCCTATAATGGGACACCGGCACGTTCCATCATGCGTCGTACTGGCTGGCAGTGCGATGACGGCTTCTGACGGCCTCGGGTCCGAGCGAGGCCGAGGCCTGCAGGGCCGATCATCAACGTCGCGACGCTGTCTCGGCACCATCGATCACTGTGCCGCGACACAACTTGAGCGAGAACTACTAGCTGCGCCACTGAACCAATGGCGAGATGTGGCGGCGCCACCCTAGCTATCCGTTCAACCTCTTCACCGACGTCATAGCCGAGGACAGGGGAACAATCGTCCCACTCCCAATTTTGGGTTGTCGGAAAATAGTCTGACAGTCTTCTTCTTATCGGAAAATTTTTGTCCAAAAATGCAAAATTTGGGATTGAAAAACCCTCCCATCTAAGGGACATTTCGAGGCAAAATTGAAATCTTGAGCACTCATAATCTTATCTGTCGGAAAATTGGCTGCTGTTTGTCGAAATTCTGTCAAACATTTGCAGTGTCTGTCGGAAACACTGCAATTTTGTGATTCGTCCATCATTTGACCCACGACGCTGCTGCATCTATTTCACTATCCTTGCTGTAGCCCCCCTTCCTTAGGCCCCTATAGTTCCATTCACACGCGTAGGCCTACATGTATGATAAACAAAAATGTTTGTAGCGTTGATAAATTTCAACGATTCTTACATGTTCTACGCTTTGGTGCTCGGACAGTAGGCATTCTTAGACTGAGAGGTAAATATTGCACGTTCAGTTATTTTGCTGAATATATTTGTTGCCTAGAAATGGCAGCAACATCGACACATCGCTGGCGTGGCTGGGGTCCAACCTTGTCGACCGAGCACAGTTCGTCAAGATGGGACAACATCAGTCTAACACTGTTCCTCTCGACGTCGGTGTACCACAGGGATCGGTGCTTGGCCCGTTGCTGTTTGCTGTCTACCACAGTCCACTGGGCGACGTCATCTCGCAGCACGGCGTCAAGTACCACCAGTACTCCGATGACACCCAGCTCCGTCTGTCTATGCATGCCGACAACACTGCTGACGATGCTGAGGGTCTTGGATTGCTGTTCTCCCTGCCTGTACCGCTGACGTTCGGCAGTAGTATACGCAGAATGGTCTACAGCTAAACCCTGACAAGTCGGAGGCCCTGGTCATCGGCACATCATGCCAGCTGAACGCCACGTCGACTCCGTCGTCCGTGTCTGTCGCCGGCACCGATCTGCCAGCCGTTGACTACATGAAGGTTCTCGGGGTGGTGCTGGACCGTCGTCTGTCATTCGACCGCCATGCGACATCGGTAGCCAGAGCATGTAACTTCCATGCTCACGCCATCCGACACATCCGACATCTACTGACGACGGACTGTAACGCTGTGTTGCACGGTGCCCCAGCCAGCAGCATTCAGAAGCTGCAGCGCATGCAGAACATCGCGGCAGTTCTGCAGGCTCCGAGACACTCACCATCTCAACCACTGCTGGAACAGCTACATTGGCTACCAGTTCTTCAGCGCATCGACTGCAAGCTCGCCGTCCTCACAGGCTGCGTGGTAGCGCAGCACTGTTGTAAGGGTGACCAGCCATTTCGATTGGAGACTCCAAAATTTGACCCCCCCGTATATCCCAAACCCCTTAATTTTTTTACACTAAAATTTGCACAAATGATTACGTTTGGCATATCTCATGATGTACAAAATTTGGTGAAAATCCGTTTGCAGGGGGCTTCCCCACAAATAGGTGAAATATAACGCTTGCGTGACTTTTTGTGCCTTTCTTTCCCTTCCCTTCCCTTTTTTTCCCTTTTTTCTTGTCGTCCTCTACAGGAAAAAAACGACCGAGCCGATTTTAACGCACGATGGCTCATATGACGCGGTTTCGCGCAAGGAAGTGCCTTTGGGGGTTACAAAATTTTAATTCAACATTTTAACCTTTTTTCACAAAAATATAAAAAAAATTACAATGGCGCCTATGGGGAAAATTAGACAATGATTTAAACCATCATAACTCCGGCTATGTATAAAGTAAAATCGTAATTTTTGGTTCTATGGTATGGTATGGCAGAATGTCGGAAGAACTTTGCTGACTGTATAATGGTAAAGTTTGAATTATTAAACTGTGATTTGTGCTGTTTTATATCTACAACCACGATGTCACCCTTACACTGTGTATAAACTGAACAGTTTTTTTTACACAAATCACGTATAAGATCCGCAACAGATCAACTCTAGTCTACCTCAGCCATCACATCGGACCTCGGGAATCTACAAGTCACCCCCGTTCTTCAGCCATACCGACTATACTAGAACTCACTTTGCCGATCGCGCGTTCCGATGCTCTCTGTTCCTGCCGTCTGGAACTCGCTTAACACTGACACTTTATCTTCTAGCTCTCTAGCTAGGTAGTTTTAAAACATTTCTTTTAGATATAGAGATGTCAACGGGAAGGAAAATGTGAAGTAGGCCTATTCGCGACTAGGGGGTCTGTCTGTTGGAGCGTCGATCGATAGCTTACCAGCGGGATCCGGGCATAGCCCCGGCCAAAAAAACGAGTTCTGGTGCATCTCAAGCTTGAAAAGTGCATTCTAGTGTTTAGCGATTTGGTTTAGGCTGCACAGCGTAGACTACCACGACTGTGACAACATGAACTGTCATTACGGCGAACCGTCTTCATAGTCCATATTGAGTGCGAGAGTATATGTCTGCTTGCTGCAAACCGCGGATCCAATTGTTCGTTAACGCGGACAATGGATGGCCGTATAGTGCACTGCGGTATCATTAGTTCATGCCAATCAGCTGCCACTTCTAGATTGTCAAAGCGCGTTTGGCCACGAGTTTGTTTCATGTAAAAAGCACTATATGTAGCAAGTACTGGACTTTACCTTTTACCTTTTTTACCACGGTACCGGACAGTACCGACATAGATTAAGTCCCTGGCTACCATATCGTATAGACTGGCGCCTCGCTTGGGTCGGATAGTAATAATACGACGTGGCGACGTATTGTCACTGTCAGTATGCGGTCGATGGAGCATGTCTCGTCTTGCCTTTGAAACAAGTCGCCTAGCAGCTCTGTAACTCGCTCTCGTGTTCACCTCTGCACGTTTTGTTCTCTGATGTATTCGCGCCATCTTTCCGTTCTCGGCACGGACCTGCGGACTCATTTAAATGTCGTAACATAGTGTTTTGTAAGTTGTCGGAAAGAGGGGGATGTCCGCGTTATTACTGGGCTGTTATGACGCAAACGCAGTACATTATGGAGTATAAGAAATAACGCACTTCGGAGTTTTTAGATCAAAAACTGCTGATGTATTTCATGGTATGAAACACACACACAAAACTGTTATACAAAAACAAACCACTTTTAGTTCTTGTATAACTCCGTAAAACGTTGGCTGATTTTAATAATTTTAGCATGCAACATCGCGAAGAAACGACGTAAATGACTACTGTTTTGCCCACCTCACTTTAATACTGTCGCTACACTACGTTGTGAAGTGCAGAAGTCATTTTATTAAGATACGGCGTAAATTAAAAGATAACCAAATAGACTGACATAACTTTGCACGCGTGATCGAGCAGCTGTAATTTTCGTTCTAAAAATATCTCCGGTAAAAAAATCTGAACATTCAGCCGCACGAAGCCGACGAAACTGTTACTCCCATTCAACAGTCGAGTTGGCAGTTGGCCGCGCACAACAAAAGACAAATCACGGCGTTGGTTTATGGTAACTTATGCATCGGCTGCATGCGTGAGCATCGCAAACGCAATTAGAAAGAGCGCGCTGGACTGACTCAATCAAGTCTTGTAGCTTCTATCGCCGACCACAATCGAATCATTCCGAGCAGCGTGTATTGCACGACGGCAAACTGTGCACAGTACAGGGTGTTCCGGAAAAAAATCGCAAAAATTTTTTTATGTAACTTAAATTTTGAACAATTGCCGTAAAATCAGCCTCGATACCGGTACAAGTCGATTTCGCCAGAAAAAATGGCAGTAGTAACAAATGACACAATCGTACACATTATGACGAACGCACAAAAACATTAATAGCTGGAAAAAGCACGAAATTTATGGAATTTACAAAAACCTTAAATTTTGTCCGTTATAACTAATTTTATTGTAAATCCTAATTTTTACACTTCCTTGTCGAAATCTGTATTTTTTTGGATGTTTCGCGTTCTTTCTTTTTGTCTCGCTCTACATCGAAAAACAGGTTTACAAATTTTTTCCTTTGCTGCAATAAATACCGACCCTAAATTACCAAAAAAACTTTCAAAATTTGAAAGTCTATGTTCTGCATAAACCTTTAAATTTTGAAAGTCCATGCAGAATATAATACAGCGGAATCACCGCGACATTTGTAATTAGTTAAGTTTTTTTCTTTTATTTTGTATTTGTTTGCTACCTTTGATGGTGAATAAAGATGTATATTTGCGTTTCGCTTTTAATTAGAATGCTGTTTTTCAATGACGTTCTAGTGATGGTTCACGTTGTAGCTAAGGAAGTAGGCCTACATGTGAAACGGCAGCGGGAACCTGGGGCTAGACAATGGTGGGCCTAGAAAGTGTTACTGGGTGAAAAAGAAAGATGAGAAGGTCGATGGCGATATGAAGAGCGAAATATGAAGGACAGACCCTGGACAATAGCAACAATGTTCACGTCATAAATTAACTCGCGGGAAATTTCCAGGTATTATTCGGTGCAGCCGTCGCGACGACGCGACGCCAACTTGCAGTGAATTATGGCCGACCCATCAGCACGGCATAGCATGCAAACTGTGTTCTGCGTAGGGGACGATACTTCACGAGACAGAGCGACGTAAACTGAACTGAACTGAACTGCAGGAACTAGAGATTGCAATCCCGGGATTCCGAATCCCCGGATCCCGGGATTCGGGCCGTTTTCGCTCATCCGAATCCCGGGATTGGCGGCGTCCCAATCCCGGCATTTCGGGATTACAAAAATTCGTTAAAATTGTACTTTTTCGCATGTCAGATGATATAAATAAAAATTTTAGCTGTCTGATGAATAAAATATTTTGTGAGCGCCAGAGTACTACTCCGTGCTGCGTACTGTAATTTGTATTTTGACAGTGATCGTCACTCCGTACAGTTCGTACCTTCCGTAGAGGCTTACACAACATCCTATGCATTAAATAAGTCAATTGCGAATACCAAAATGATGACCAATCTAAAAGCGTTCACTTGACTTTGCAGTCATACGTTTTTAATGAAACTATTCTGCACTTCGAACATGGTAATAATTAATGCATGTCTAAGTTACTTTGACTTTAGACTTCCAAGTGAACTGTTGCTCAAAAGGTACGAGAAATACTTAGTAAAACAGGGTTTGTCATAGTTGTTGCTGTCGATGCGTGTCGCTGCCGGTGGGCCTATTATGTTCTGTGTAAAACTACGAACTATTCAGCTATATATGAACTGTATGAACTGTAATTAGTTAAGATTTTTCTTTTATTTTGTATTTGTTTGCTACCTTTGATGGTGAATAAAGATGTATATAAAAGCCTAATCCCAAAACGGGATCCCGCGATCCCGGGATTACGTATTTCTCAATCCCGAATCCCGGGATTGAGAGTTTGATCCCGGGATTGCAATCACTAAACTGAACTGAACTGACAGTTTAGTTTTTGACGGATGGGCGAGCAGGACGAACTCACCGGTCATTGGTTGACGCGTACGTGCCCGTAGTCACGTAGGCACAGATGTCGTTAATGTAATGCATTACTGTTTGCCCATTGCTCAGTTCGTCAAAAACTAAACTATGTCAGTTCAGTTCAGTTCAGTTCAATTACGTCGCTCTGTACGCGCCTTTGAAGACCGAAGTCTACCTGCTTCTATATTCGCTCTGGATTTGTTGTAAAAAGGTAAAAGGTAAAGACAGTGTATAGCTCTTAACAGAAAACCCTTCACAGAGCTACGAAGCGTCACCTGCCATATGAGATTACACAGTGTTAGCTGCTACCCGACATAGGTGAACGCGCCTCGTTTAAACCCCAATCAGACAGGCCGGTACTCGATTTACCTACCCCGGATGGATGGAAAGCTGAGTTGACCTTGCTGTTGGTTATATACGAAGAATGTTTACCTGTCCGAGGACAGTCACCCATTTAAGTAATAATTTTTTGATAGTGTCCCGTCCTGGAGTCGAACCTACGATTTTTCGATCGTAAATTGGATATCCTATACCAAGCCACTTTAGCTGTACATCAGATCCATAACTTGTTTTCGGCCTACTACAAGTCCGCAACAGCACATCGGCGTAATGGAGTTCTAAACTTGACACTCTACGTTGCTGATTCTGCATGCAGGCGTAGGCCTACTGTGTGGTAATTAACGACGATGTCGTGTCGTTCACCTATGACCGTCGATGTCCTTCCGTTATATGCAGCGCTTGTAATAAATGTCGCGCACAATAAAGCACATTCCGGCACCATTCCTGTTACAGTTGTTAGGCCTACAGCTGAGCCCAGGAAAAAGGTTGTTTACCTTACGACCTGCCTATATTGAGATCCCTCTTTTTGCTTTTTTCCTTGCTTAGTTAGTTAAGATATTACTTATGTATGACTGCAACAAATGGTCCGTTTAATAAATTAAGATGTCTTTTCTATATTTGTTTGGCAAATTAAATTTTATTTTTTTTCAGTTTAGTTCACGTGTGTTTATTTGTAGAGAAATATTTCTGGCCAAAAGAGTAGCAACGTCAGTAAGCAATTCGAAGTTGTTTGGGGGCGACTGAAATCGCGGGAGTGGATATTGCGGGAGTGATTGGTAGTAGAAAAAGTATGTGCGCACAGAAAAGTCTCAGTTATACACTTAGTAGGCTTATGTGTTGCAGTTATTTATGGCAAATGCGGCACAAAACGAAAGCTCTCATGTAGCCTATAACCATGAAACGGAACGCTATGTTTTTTGAACATGTCAACTTAAAGAATGTGAATAGTGGAGATTTTTGGATATTTATAATGCTACTAAATACTGAAAAAATCAAATGTAATAAAAAATACGCATCGCAAACGTGTCGTTCTTGTGAGGGGTCAGCCACACGGGTTCTTTTTCTCCACTCAGCTCGATTATCCACGTATTCCAAGTTGAGCTGCAAGTCGGCAAGTCTTCCATGATGTAGGCCTACTTGACGACGTCGATCTATCGTTTTCTCTGTCTTTCCCTGCTCCGTTGTCCACGAACGTTTGCCTCCAGGATTCACTCGACACAAATGTCGGCGAGTGCCTGTCAGCAAACGCATAAAGTTCTACAGATGATAAGCAGAGCTATACGATCTATGATTATCATCTATCATTTTGCACGCATTTCGCATGCACTGCGACGCGGTATTCTTATTCCGGCAACAGAGTGACGTGCGTCAAGTTAGGTCCCACATTCGACATTCAACATTCGCAAAAATTGTCGAATGCGAGACCTAACTTGACGCACGTAACAGAGTGCGTACAGGAAAGTCAACAACGCGGGTCCACAGGCGACGCCACGGCGGCAAATGACCGCGTGCGCAATATTGAAGCGTTTAGCGGTTATTCAACGCAGGAACAACCGCAGAAGCAGCAGCCAGCCGGCCTAGATGCACTTGTGTACATCGCCTGCATCTCGGTGCAATGCTCGGAGAGGGGACGCTCAAAACGCGGGACTGGAAAACACGGGAACGGCTTGAGTATGGATACCAAAACATAACGACATCGAGTTCGCGGATGGATAGCACTGGTGTTGAAAAACTATGCTGTAGTGACCTGCACTTATGTACGTTTTGGGCGTAATAAAATGTTTGAAATACTGTTTGATTAAAATGTTGATTTCAGTAACTTTAAGCATTCACGCTTTACACTTAACTTTAAAGTCCTGAAAGTTGAAGGCAGTTTTTAAATATTTCAATATTCTCACAAATGCATAAAATATTTACCAACTAAAACTTTAAGTAAATGGCTATGTGTATAACATTTTAACAGTTTTATGGCGAAATCTGTATAATAAAATACCAAAAAATATTAAAATGCTTTACGTGATAAGATGATTAATGTTTGTCATTTTACTACTTGTTGAAAAAAAAACTACAAACAATTTTTGAATAATTAATTTTAGACCTACATTAGCTTAAAACTAAAGCGAATTAAACGCTGAGCACAAAGCAACATGCATTTCACATTAATTAATTGCATCTCACGCTCACGTATGCACGGTGTTCTTATATGCATTTGAAGTTCCATAGCTGATGGTTCTTCGTTTTTCACCTTTGCAAACTTGGTCTCTCCTTTTCAAGTCCTGCGTTTTTCGTTCACGCGTTTTCAGTCGCCCCCTCGGAGACTCGGAGTGCCTGGCGTGTCGTCGGAGCGCTCGGGAACAATAAAACATCGCCATTTCGCGTCTCCGCAGCCGCTACGTACGCCTATAGATCAGCGTAAATCTTCGGTCCCATTGCAGGTCTGCCACGCCTTTCAGTCTGTCCGTCCGTTCATCGTTCAGATCGCGATGATATTTCGTGTGTGCGCGACGAAATTTGCGCCATCCCCAAGGACACCACCGTTCTACGCCGTCGTTCTTCGACGCAGTTTATTAAAACGGATAAATAGGACTGCTGGAATTATTGCCTCTTTTATTTGGATCATAAGTCGACGTGACTTTGATACAAATAAGACGTATTATTCTTGCGTTTATTGCCCGCCAGAGGAACTTACAGTATTTCTTATGACCATTATCTCGATTGGGATAAGAACACAAAAGAACAATAAAAGAGTAGAAAAACTGAGAAAAAAGAAAAACAGAAAAAGGTTGCCACACCCTCCACATGCAAAATCCCAAATATGATGCAGAATAGATCAATAATTTTTCATGCTGTCTTGCGCTTACTGCGAAGGGCGTTTAAAAAGTTTTACGTGTGGCTATTGGCCTTCTCATGCAAAAAGGTTTGAGAACACGAACTTCATAACACTGCGATTTGCATACTATCATATTCAATTTGCCTTGAATGTGTATGGTGACCGGGTATGGTGATCCATGCACTCTGAAGTCTACAGTAAATCTACTGGATTAAAAACAGTAAAAGGTAAAGGTAGTGTAAGCTCTTCATAGAAAACCCATCAGAGATCTACGGAGCCTCATCAGCCATATGACATCACACAGTGTTAGCTGCTACCTGGCAGAGGTAAACGCGCCCCGTACCGTTTTAACCCCAGCCAGACAGACCGGTACTCGATTTACCTATTCCATAGGGATAGAAGGCTGAGTTGCCTTAAGGAGCTTAGAGAAGGTCAATTGAGCCATGTCCAAGAAGGTCAAGTTTAAAGCAATGTTGACCGGTCAAAAATTATAATATTGTTTTGTTTGCCTGCATGGAGTCTGTCTGCGGGTATTTCTGATCAGCAGATTTATTTTGTAGCATAGAAGTGTAAGTTTTCCACACTTCTACGACAGCGTGGGCATTAGTCACAAGCGTGCGGTAGCACAGCCCTGTGTTAATGGCGACCGGCTAAGTAAAAGGAGAATGGCAAAATTCGACCCCGCGCAGATCCGAAACCCCTGAACCGATCGACACAAAGTTTGAAACAGGTGATTACGTCCGCGAGACGACCCCCTGTGCAAAATTTCGTGCAAATCCGTCCATTGGGGGCTTCTTGGCAAATGGGTGAAATATAACGAAAATTTTTCTATGGTATATATACCTTTTTTTGCTGACCGACCTACAGGTCAGACCGGTCGGCGGATTTTCACGCACGATGGCTCAAACGACGCGGTCTGTCTCAAGGGTGTGCCTTTTTAGGGGTAGAAAATTCGAAGTTAATATCTGACCCCTGAAAAATCCCCCCCCAAAGTCGAAAATTGGGCAAAAAAAACGGACTTGGAAATTTTCGGCCAAAAACGCTCCTGTATAAAAATTTCACCTATAAACGACCCCTAATCGTCATCGTAGGCC
>Ga0209367_1006796_pt1 | contig 15800 bp, 8 predicted proteins | sample WorMetLIZISLAND2_FD_187412 | JGI IMG/M metagenome (GOLD analysis project Ga0209367, IMG submission 187412) | Marine gutless worms symbiont microbial communities from Max Planck institute for Marine Microbiology, Germany - Olavius geniculatus... ... | reverse complement strand
ATTAGTCGTTAATGCTGATTGAATGCCACGCCCACCGCACGGTCTCCATTCATGCTGGAGTCGCGTATCGGCTGTGTATCGCAGTCTGTGACCGACCAGAGTGACGTCACCTGCAGTATGATCGCGATCAGCTGTTTTCGTTGTATACAACCGCCGACGACCCTGGAGCGGCCGTCGTTGCACCTCTTCGTTCGCTAGGATGGTACACTGTCCGCCGGCTGCGACGTCCATCAGCTCGTCGTCGTCGTCGACGTACGGGCCATGCTGAATACCCGTCGTCGTTACAGCGAGATGATGGCGTCAGCTTCCGCCGCTACCGTGGCTGTCGTGCTGGTCGTTCTCGCCGCTCGCCGCCTATCATTCGTCCAACCGGCTGCAGCGCCTTCGTCCTCGTCGCTAGCGAAAACTTTCCTCTACTTTTACGATGGATCATTAATTTTGTTCCAACGTTTATATGGCGTATAGAAGCGGCCAATGGTGCATGCACCATTTGCGATATGGATAATCCTACACGTATGAGCTGAACATTAACGCGATCAACGCGAACAATAGGCTGTCTACGCGCATACTGCTAGATCGTGAGAAGACTACGGATTAAACGAGCGCTTAATGCCATCCAGTCCAGATGCCGGGGCTCTTACGGCGCATACAGAGCGACGTAACTGAACTGAACTGACATGGTTTAGTTTTTGACAAACTGACCAATGGGCAAGCAGTAATGCATTGGGGGTAGGCACCGTTTAACGCAGTCGCTGACTACGTGACTACGCGCACGTACGCGTTAGCCAATGACAAGTAGGTTCGCTTTGCTTGTCGATAGGACAGTTCGTTAAAAACTATACCGTGTCAGTTCAGTTTAGTTCAGTTACGTCGCTCTGTACACGTCTTTAGGTGCTGACAAAAAAACTGCGCACACCTATGTGACTGACGACATAAGCCGAGAGGCCCCTACTAAGGACGACTTGGCTTGAATATAATTCGTTTTCCGCGGAAATAAATTCTGGTACCAGCAGAGAATGCCAAGTATGAATAAATCCGGGCATATAAATGTGGGATACAAAATATGCTATAAAATATGGCATATAAAACGGTATATGGCATACGGCATAAAACGGGCATATAAAATATGGCTATACCAGGAGCGCATAAGTTAAACTAAGCTAGTTTGTAGGCCTATACGCTGTAAACAGACTAAGTCAAAGTATGATTCTTACAGTTGCAGACTGTGTTCCTTTTTCCATGCCATAAAATGTTTCTCAAAGCTTCAAGAAGAACAACAGCAAGAGAAGACAAGACGATACAGCTGAGTGTGCTGAAATCGAGATTTTAAAACCTCTAAAGCAGCCCAAAAACAAGCATCTATTCCCAGCTTGTGACAAAATTCGAATAAATGTGGCTATATCCAAAAGGGGCTCAAACTGGATAAATCGAACAATTTCGGACTCTGTTTGTATGAAACATTTTGCCGGACGGTTTTTGCTGTTTTGGATGTTAGGTCTACTAAACATTATAATGTAATATATCATGTCATAATCGTATTTTTGTCTGTCTGTCACACAGATGACAAATCGCAGCTATAGTAAGTGTGCGACAATAGAAAATGTTCGAGTAAAATGAAGTTTAAAACACAGACATATAATTGTAAGACCGCCAACATCGCAGTAAACTATAGGCCCAATTTAAGCCTAAGATATGAGAAAGCAGCTGATAAAGGACAATAAATGTCCTCAAAACAAGGCCTCGAACGATGAAGATGCTTGCACTAGCAGTATAGCGAATCGCTGTAGTTTTTTCCCGTCTCATTTATATAAATGTACAAAACATCAGTTTATACACTTGTTAAAGGTAACATCGAAAACAGCAAAAATTACAAAAGGTGTTATTGTCCGCATCAAGAGTCAACCATGGTAGACTTACTAAAATTATTTATTTGCTCCACCCTCGAAACCCCTTGTTAGATGCAAGAATCTTGGAGACATCTCATATATATGTCAGGTTATAGCCCATTTTGTTCCAAATTTTGCTCCCGCTGCAACGAGGGTCAGTAGGGGTAAAATTCGATTGCAGCATTCGCTGACCCATTCTTAAAAACCCCCGTATGGACACAAAAATCTTGTCGAGTTATAGCTAATTGTGTCCCAAATTTTGTTGCCATGGCAACGGGGGGGTCGGTCGAGGAAAAATGCAATTGGCAGCATTCAATGGCCAATCCACGAAAACCCCCATATAGACGCAAAAATCTCACATATATCTCTTACATAGACCGAGTTATAGCCCGTTTTGCCGCAATTTCGTTGCCATGGCAACCAGGGAGAGTCCGGGGTAAAATTGAATAACACCATTAGATTGGCCATTCCCGAAAACCATACCATAGAACAAAAAATTACGACTCTATCTTATACACAACCAAAGTTATAATCGTTTAAACAATTGTTTCATTTTTCCCATAGGCGCCATTGTATTTTTTTTGCGAATAAATACATTAAATATTAAGTTTTAATTTTCTAACCCCATAAAGGCACTCTCTTGCGCAGAACCGCGTCGTTTGACGTATTAAACGTAAAAATCCCTTAAGGGGTCTCACCTGTGGGTGCGTTGAAGAAAAAAAAGCATATATAAAAAAATTTTGCGTTTATTTCACCCATTTGCCGAGAAGCCCCTTTGTGCAAATTTACATGTAATTTTGCATGAGGGGTCACCTAGCCGACCTAATCAACCGTGCCAAATTTTATCTCAATCGAATCACGGGTTTTGATTCTGTGGGGGTCGAATTTTTGGATCCCCCGTAAGAAAGAGAAGACACTTTTAACACAGTGCTTGAACTACTGTTCAGCCTGTGATAATAAACAGCCAAAGATCTAATCGATCAAGCAACCAACAAACTATAGTCGTTTCCATGTTTCTCGCAGTCGATTAAGCAGCGCGGAGCCAGCGCATCGTAGTGTTGCACTTAGTAATTGAGCTGTATTACAGACACATACGAGAGAGAGGACATTGCCTTGCCGATCGCCAAAGAGTTATTACTGCCCAAGGTGACGGTCACTTTTGTCGCTGCCTGTCCATTGGGCACAAAGTGCGCTTTCAAAACCAGAGTAGATTAGCAGCTTTTGGACATGCCAAAGTTGAAAGGACAGAACAATATTTGAGATCGAGCCCCTACAAGTTCCTTCCGTACTTTTCTATTCCCTCCCCTTCCCTTTTTTCCTCTTTACCCTTCCTTTCCTATTTCACCCGCTTTCTCCATTTCCCTTTCCTTTCCAAACCCAGATAAAAAGTCTGGAAAACGTTGTAAGCTCCAAGGCAAGGTTGCCAATGCATTTTTATACTTTAAATCCAAAAATTGCGAGTGGCCAAAAAAATCTCCGTCGTTGTGAAGAAAGCGAGTGTTGAAAATGCCTGAGGTAGTGATCTAGTGTGCGAAAAAACGCGAAACACAAGCGAAACGCCGAAATGCATGCGTGTGACTTGGCTCTAGTTATGATGATGAAAGTTAATTAGTTTGTGCTACAATACCAATACAAATAGCCTACAACATTATATTACTAGTCGCAGGCCTATACAATTGTCAGACAGACCGCTATACAAAGGTGACAAACAGTTAGAATTATAGCATAGCAAACAAAAAACGTTTGCTTTCTCCGTAAAGACTAAACGAAAAAAGAAGTTGGTTGCGTAAGCCTACAGCTGCTGCATCTGATTGACGAAAAATATGAGACGCCTACAGCAGGATAAAAATATGTGGCGACGGCATAGAAGTAGAGATAAACGAACATTTTGCCGTATAGAATTTTTTTCTCACGGTGAGAGTTTTGTCGCAAGGGCTTCTGCTGTTGTGCTAAGTTTGTTTGCGCTTTGTTTAATTGTGTCCCGTGACGTGAGTTTCTCTTGGTTCCTGGAGTGTCTCGAAATGTAGCCTATCGACGGTGACGAGTATAGATGGGATGTGTCAATAAAGGAAGCTAAAGGCATGTACAGACCGACGTATCTGAACTGAACTGAACTGGCACGGTTTAGTTTTTTGACGAAATGACCAATGGGCAAGCAGAGTGAGCTTACTGCTCATTGGTTGACGCATACGTGAGCATAGGCCACTAACGCCGTTAAACAGTGCCATTGGTCAGATCGTCAAAAACTAAACCATGTAAGTTTAGTTTAGTTCAGTTACGTCGCTTTGTATGCGCTTTAAAACCTACGTTCCGAGACATTATTTTTCGTTTCGATCAGCGAAGCCTACGAAACGACATGATGTGAGCGGCAAATCTGATGCAGCGAGTCGTTATGGAAATGGGCCGATATGAAATCAAGCGGGCTATAACGCAATCACTGCTACCGGGACGCCAAAAAAGCAACAGCCTTCCGAGAAATACGAAAGAGTAACCAACCAAGTCAATCAGTAAGCAAGTGTGTACATGTATGTAGCATGAGCGATCAAGCACAAATTCCATTACGCCGACTTTGCGACAAAGTCGGCGACAAAGTCCGAAACTTCTTCGTGACATCCCCGTTTCATGGTCCGCATCCTCGACTTTCACCGAAACTTCCCCGCGGACACGACAGACCTCATCAGCGACACCGTGGGTTGAAAAAAAGCTCGGAAAGGAAATTGCAATTTTTCGATGAACCCCTCAGATTTCTCGCAGAATTCTGACAGATTATGCGTGATTAAAATTCCAATGTTTCCTCCAATTTTTTTAAAAATGAAGTTTTTAGACTTTTGACCCGTGAATTTTGTATTATTGAACGAGAATTTTTCGACCAAAAATTATTTCCGCAATTATCTGACAGCCGAAAATTTAAGAGAGGGAGCATTTGCCTTCTGTCTCTTGCCACAGCACCATTGGGCCTCACGCTAGTTATGTTTGCAGTTCGACATTAGGCGATGTCCGATGCGGTAGGCTGGTGCCTTAATATCCCGTTTACACGATCGAGCAAACATCGAGCAAATATGAAGCATGCATAAAGTATAGCAGACATCCAGCAGACATCGAGCAAACGTCGAGCAAACGTCGAGCAAAAATCGAGCAAACATCAAGCTAGCTCGTCTAGCTAACATGTAGCCAGCTCTTCGAGCCAGCTTGATGGTGTAAACGGTGTATTAAGGCGCGTAGGCTACAGAGCGACGTAACTGTACTAAACTGATATGGTTTACTTTTTGACAAACTGACTAATAGGTAAGCGGTAATCCATTACAGTAGGCATCGTCTAACGAGGTCGGCGACTAAGTGACTACGTTCACGTACGCTTAACCAATGACCAAGGGGCTTGCCATTGATCAGTTCGTCATAAAACTAAACCGAGTAATTCAGTTCAGTTATACCCCGTTTACACGATCAAGCAAACATCGAACAATCATCGAACAATCATCCAGCAAATGCATTCAAAATACACGTGCACGACGGGTGCTCTAATTGCTTGAGGTTTGCTCGACGTTTGCTCGATGTTAGCTTGATGTTTGCTTGATCGTTGAAACGGGATATAAAGCATAGCCTACACGAAGCAGTCATCAAGCAAACATCAAGCAATTAGAGCACACGTCATGCACGCGTATTTTGAATACATTTGCTTGATGGTTGCTTGATGTTTGCTGAATCGTGTAAACGGAGTATTACGTTCGCTCTGTACGCGCCTTTACGCGTGCAGTGTTGTCTGATGCATTTATTGTTCACGCACGCAGTTAGAGCAAGTTGCGCTCGCGCTGCCGTAAAACTATAACATGAACTCGTTCATAGGCCTGCGTTTTGTAGCACTTGGGTTAAAAATAGCTGCGGTGGCTGGTTTTACGAGCGAAATCTGGTAACAAGGCGCCGCGCATAATTCTCAGCTCGGGATTAATATGCGGGAACTGATGCAGTTTCATATCGACGTATCGTCGTACATAAAATCTACGCCCACGGCTTAACTAACGACTCACGAACACCACTCACAGTCGTTAAATGGTTTTAGCTGCGAGAACATTGGCGTCTTCGGGGGCAGGAGACAACTGTCGCCAATTAAATTTTTTATACATTTCATTTACCAAAATTTACCAAAATCGGTATAGCAATCAAAACATGCACGCACAAAAGAAAGACAAAAAACCCAGCTGTCGGCAGGGAAGACGCGCTGCAGCCTATACAGTTCCTGTTGCAGTAGGCCTACTAACCTTCAAGGTCATCCAAGGTCGGTAATTTTTATCTTATATAAAAAAGCGTATGCCACTTCGTATTAGTGATTCATAGTAACCTCGGCCTTATCTCTCAGCGCTTTCGAGTTATAGACAGTCTTCAGTTGACAAACGCCCATTTTTCCTACCCCTTCATTCAGCCCCAAATTTGAAAATGTTTTTTGAACCGTATCCCCTAAATTTTGTACGCAGAGAGCCTCGACAAAAAACAAATTAGGCCCTATGTGTACAAATTTTCTACTAAGACCTACTACTTAGCCACAATACATCCGTGATGGACAGACACACAGACGACAGCGGTAACATAGACACTTAAAGCACAGTTGTAACGGGTCAAAAACAATTTTAGGTTTAAACTAAGTGTAGAGGGAATTTTTTTGTCGGAAAATGTCTTTCCAAAATACAATTTTTTTTTGGGGGGGGGGCTGAGAATTCCCATTTGGGGATATAAATGATTAAGAGGCAAAACTAGAATTTTAAGCACCCCGGTGTATTTGTGATGGAAAAATTGCAGTTGTTGGTAGGAAAATTGCTGCTTCCTGAACCGAGCTTTCTTAGCCCAAGACGCCGCTGAGTCCGAGAAGCCATAATTATACGGTATCTGCACGAGTCAGTGCAGTTTATATGATAAAATCGATGCTTATACGCGTTCGGCGTAAGAAAAGAGGCGGGAACGAAGTAAAACTGAAAGCAAAAAAAGCAATAGAAGGGAACGATTGTAAGAGAAGTTATAGAAAATAATTATGAGCTGAAAGTTTAAAACGAAAGCACGCATTATACGGTAATCTCACCATTTAATCGCACACGATTAAACATTAAAATAAATAAATAGAATAATGTTGGTTAAGTTGCTGATCAAGTTGAAGACCGTTGCCAAACAGGCTTTCCCGGTTGTCGGCCCACTGACTTGAAACGATTTGCCAGACGACGTGACTTTTGCCGAGTTGTTGTCCATCTTCCGCCAGTAACTCAAAGCTCATCTCATCACCAAACCATTTTCCTGAACTGTACTCCAAATCTCTTTAGTAGACGCAGCAGTAGATCGTGATATTTGGGTTACTTTAAAAATTTTTGACTGATTAATCGATTGATTGATAATGATTATAATAAAGGGTTCTGCATACAATTTTGCCATGTAGGGGCCTACGTGTTCGCGCCGAAAGCTAGGTCGCCATCATCCGAACACGAAAGCAACAATGCAGTTGACAACCACTGCACGACGTAGACTACACTTACTGTAATGGGGTGTTTACACGATCCAGCAAACGTCCAGCAAACTTCCAGCAAATGTATTCAAAATACACGTGCTAATGCTGGACGTTTGCTGGATCGTGTAAACACCCTATAACGTTAATCCTGCACGCAGTGACACGAAGGCCTACTTATAGGCTACCTACGTAGTCCCGACGTCCGTCCGTCCGTCCGTCTGGGCCACGGATCCTGTGATACCCATCCGTCTTCGTTCCGCGAACGCGACCATGGACGGAACGGAAGAAAGGCCTGATTGATGGAACCTAGGTCTTACAAAATATTTCACGTGACACTCAGCTCGCGGCGACAAGAAAAAAAAAACATCGCACCTGCTAACTCGGAGAGTTGCTAGGCTCACAAACGTGACGTCACCGTTAGAGATGGGCCGTCGATACATAATTTCATCAAATTAACATTATTATACCTACGACTATAATTATATTTAGTCTGACGAAATCATGCTAAATTCTCGACGTATTAGCAACCGCTACTGGCAGCGGCGCCGTGGGTTATAAAAATGAAAATTTTTGTCCACCATCATTGGCACCGATAAAAACATTTTGGGTGGGGCGGGAAGATGCAATTTTCAGACAGACAGCTGCAGATTTCAATCAATCAGTTAATAAATAAAATGGTTAGGCCTATTTGTTATAAAAACATATTACACGTGACTGCCATGCGGTGCTGCACAGACAGGATCATGCAGGCTAAAAAGCGCTCAGAGTAATCCGAAATAACCAAAAAATCATCACTTACTGTGGCTGCCCTTTGTGAGTAGGCTGCTATTTTATTTTATTTCATGAAATACACACTGTAGTAGCTTACTGGCTACGGGATGAAGGCCTAGTGTGGGTGATTGGGGCGGTGGTATGTCCGCTTGCCTAAAAAACGCGTGTCCAATTGTTCGCCGACGCGGGCAATGGATGGCCGCATAGTGCGCTGCTGTATCACTAGCTCATGCCAATCAGGTGCCGTTTCCGAGATTGTAAGTCGCTTCCGGGCTAACTGTAAGAAGTGTTGGACTTCATCTTTTTTACGCCCACTCACCCCCTTCGTCGACTGTCACCATCTGTGGGTGGAGACAGTGACACCATATCTCATCCGTTCTGCGTACATAATTACGAGCTTTCATCCACAATTTTTAGCATTAATGGGTGCAATTTTATCTTTTTCTTGTTGTATGAAAACTGTTTTAGCTTTTTTTACTTTTAACGCTTTACTGTCCGCGATAGCGACGACAGTAGACCTATATTGTTTTTAGCTAATGACCAAGGGGTTTCTTTGATCGTGAACACGATAACACATGAACCGCTGCACTTAGCCTGACGTAATTTTGCACTAAAATTAATTTTATTTCGACAAACTCTTAAAAATCTTAAATTCTGAAATTATACTCGAACATCAAGATTACTGTGTGTGTGTTTTTGTCTGCATGATACTGCAGCTATCCGCGGCCAGTACTTAGCATTGAGCACAGTTCAACGATTTAGTTGCTTTCATTGTTTTTTTTGTTTTCGTGAGTGTTTCTTTTCTTAATCATTTGTTTTTAGTTGCCATTGCTTACGTGCGTTTGTCACACATATTTTATTGATAGAATAAAAACTCTGTACCGTGTATTATCGGCCGAAAATTTGTTTTATATACCGATAAAACTACTATCCATCTCTACTCTTGAGCTCGGTCCTGAGAAATTTGTGTCACGTGCAACATCCAATCTTTTGCCAGCGAGAATTCGGTTGACGTATTTGTGGTGTTTTCACGCCACATACGTAATGCTGTTTTTTCACGGATTCCGGCGCAGGCCATACATGTAGGTGCCGACCCCATGGGGCACGGGCAGACAAATGCCCGCACACTTTTCATTAAAGGAAGGAGCACAGCAGTGGGCATAGGACAAGCTGTAAAATGTCGTGTTTTTTTAAATTGCGGGTAGGCCTAAAGACGAAATTGCCAAAATGTGCGTCTTCTTTTTAGCTGACAGTACTTAAGTAACGTTCGAGCTATTAGCGTGGTTGTCGTCTGTCCGTCTGTCCGTCTGTAACGGATGTATTGTAGCTAAACTTCAGGTTGTGGGAAAAAATTTTTACACGAATAATCAGCCATGAATGTTAAACTTAGACACGCAAAAATTTAGCTAAAGGGAACATTTTCAAGTTAAGGGTTAAATAAAAAAAATAGGAAATTTAATAGTAAACCGGCCATAATTATGTCGGAAACGGTGAGAAATAGGGCCTAGATTGCTATTGATCATTAATAAAAAGTTGCATATTGGCTTTCCAATGACATAAAAATCATCGACCATGGATGAGTTTGAAGGTCACTGACAACCAGTACAGTCGGCTATCCTGACGACAGCTGGGCTTTTTGTTAACTAGATGTTGTGTTGTGCATATAGTTTTACCGCATTTTCGCTAATCAATCGTACGAAAAACATTAACGAATATTTTCACACTGTCACATGCCGCGGAGCATCTGAAGTGCGATATTGGACCTTAATTAATCGCCACTCGGTTGCAAACCCGACAGTAAATTAATTTAAAAGAAAGAATGTACCTGAGTTATTGTCCGAAAAAGCAGACGGTGCGTTCTATTGGATCGCCTGTGACTTGATTCGATTCGCTAGACGGCGGAAACGAATAATTGCGTTAACGTGCTCTATTCATCACTAACACTGTAACGCTGTAAAAATGTAGCAGAATAATTAAATACGGCGGCACTAACTTTTTTTTGCACGGCAAAAAATATTCAATTTTCATTCCGATCACGTTTATTTTTAACCGACCGTACTTAAATACGTAGATGTGATAAACGTCAAAAAATTATAATAAACGTTAATAAACGCGTTTATTAGGAAAAAAATTGTAAACGTTTGTAAACTAAAAGTAAACGTACACAGAGCGCAAGTTTGAATATTAGGCCTATTATTTGGATAATTCCAAATTTTAATAAAAGTTTTTTCATTGTCAAAGAATTCTTACTCATGTTCTGTGACAACCGTTTTTTCAAAAGTGCCCAGAATTCACTCACTTTAATCCTATAGCTACGTGAAAACTAAGATGAGTTGTTCTGTTTACCGTCACTAGCACCGTGACCCAATGAACTCTATCAGTGATCGAACGCAATGCACTATAGCTTGGCTTCTCGTCATAATTTTGCTTCGTTTCGCTCATGTGATTTTTATTGAGATAAACGTTGACAAAATAATAAACGCGTTTACAAAGATTTTTTTTGTAAACGTTATGAACGTTTATCACATCTATGCTTAAGTAACGGTCGCGCTCTGGCATGGTTGTCGTCCGTGTGTCTGTCAGTCCGTCTGTCCGTCCCTCTGTAGCGGATGTACATTGTATTGTGGCTAAGCTTTATGTCGAAGGGAAAAACTTTTTACACGAATAGTTAGCCATGTGTTTTATTTACTTAGGTTTACAAAATTTCAGCGATATAGTCAAAGGAAACATTTTCAACGGAAAATTGTCTATATCTCGTAGAGACACGGCCAAGGTTACAATTAACCATCAATAGAAAGTGGCATACACCCTTTCAAATACAATGAAAATCATCAACTTTGGATGACCTTGAAGGTCACTGACAACAAGTACGGTCGGTTATCCTAGCGACAGCTGGGCTTTTTGTTATCTCTAGCACTATGTCCGAAGTGGTATAATGGGATCTAGCGCTTAGTGACTCATTTTTGGGCGAACCGTAAAACGCCCGTTGGCACAAGCCGTCGTCTGTCTGCCGTCTGTAACGTATTGCGCCTAAACGGTACGTCTTACCGGAAAATTGTCTGAACTAGTAAGTAGGCCTAGGATTCCCGACAGCTAGGCCTACCCTGTGGTATCAAGTCGGAAATAGTAGGCCTATTTGCGATAAACAAAAAAGTGATACGCTAAATACTATATAACGCATAAGACTAAAAAACTACTGCAGCATAACAGATTAGATGCAAACAGTTTTGCTTCAGTAATGGTAAACGTAGCCAGTACTTTTAAGGTCCAATAAAATGTTTACAAACAAAGATTTTTTTATGGACGGACGGCAACTGGAACTGGAGAAATTCTTTTTAGCCCTTACCAAGAGAAACGAAAAATTTGTTTTATTCCTGCTGCGATCATGAGAGAATCGAGCACGACGGCAAAAGTTTTAAAATTACTGAAAACCGGAAATAGAAACATGGCCATCATCCAGACCTAAAGTACTTAAATCTCCAAAAATACGACGGAACGACTAACCCGATGTTTTCAAATACGGCAAGCTGCCAACTCTTGTACCTTTGTAAAATATATGTAACTATAAAATCGGCGCGGTCTGCAGCGAGAACTGACCTTTACGGTTCCGAGCGGCGTCTGCGAGGTCCGCGCGCTGTCGCCCGGAGCGCGTGACGTCATCGGCTTTTCGTCCATCGCCGGCGATCAACAGCTTGTGAGCATGCGGGTGTGTGTGTGTGTGGTCCGAATGTTTGCGACCACCCACGAAGCCTGCATGACGCAGACGCTGCTGGCGATGTTGACGCTGATGCGATTCAGACGCTCGTGGAGTGTGTGATTTTTGTAAACGAAAACGAAAAACGAAACCTGCCGATAGCAAAAGCACAACCCAGGGGCGAAATTTAGATATGTGGGGGTTCTGAAAGGTATGAATTCACTGTTGTAAAAGACCAAACTACGACTTCTGACTTTCACACTGCAACGTTGCAACATAATCAAGGTGAGATGGACAAAACTTCATATCATTTACGCCAAGTTGCTTCTTGATGTTCGGTGACAAAAATAATTAAAATCGGCCAATGTTTCATGAAGTTATTTAAGAAATAAAAGTGACACGTTTTTAAAAAAAAACGGTGCATATACAACAAAAGCGACAAGTCATTTCTGATGCAGACTAGTCATTCACCTTTGCGTAGTTTCTGGTTTTGATTACAAAAATGCTCTAATCATTTTCTGTCTCCTCTATAAAGAAAATGATAATGAGACTGCTGTTAAACGTTTTCGTGGCATTTGGCTCTGTCGTGTGTCGTGACAATCGCTTCGTCAAATTGTATGTTGCTTGTGTTTGTGTGTTACTTTATGTTCTTTATCCGATTTTTTCCTAAATACAATTTTTGTTGACAATACATACAGCTGAAACGAGAAAAATAACGAGAACTAAGCTTAAACCGCAATACTACAGTCAAAAATACATCTTCTAAAACTGAAACTAAAACTGAAACTAAATAATGAATACTATCGAAAATTACACTGGATTGCATGGAGTTCGTCGCTCGTCAAATCACTTGCATCGTCGTCTGCCGGAAGTTAATTCCGCATTACGCCAGTACTCGGTCCCGTGTAAATTAGACTAGTTGGCGACGCGGGAGAAACCTGCGTTTATGGAGTGGGGAGGGCTTAATTTTGAACTGCATTTGGTTGAAATTCAGAAAAAAAGCACAGATGCGCCAAAATTTCCACAGGCATAGGGCATACACGTCGACGTTATCACCCCGGACAGCGCTGCAAAGCCAGCTTTAAAAATATTACTATAAGTTTTAATGGTTTTAAAATTTTTTGAAGCGTTTTAGTGTAAATAAACAGTAAACATTGTACACAAACTATATTTTAATTTTAAACAAATATGCAAAAATGATGATTTTGCCTTACGTCGCTGAATTCCAGTCGGCTCTCAGCAAGGAATCCCAACCTAAACGAAATCGAAAAAGTAAAAAAAAATGGTATTTCATCTGAGCTTGTCGTAGCATTTACTGAAAAGGTTAATATCCTGGCAGTATTTAAGCAAAAAGGGCAAAAATCAAGTATTTACTCGAAACGATGCTTAGTATTAAGCCCTTATTTGCCCTGTTTTCCCACGCGGGTTTAGCAATAAATTTTGCCGAATTGTACGACAAAAAGTTAAAATACGCGAGAGGTATAATTTAATTTGCGGTTTTACGGGAACCCTGTGCCCAGCTTTTTAAGGTTACACCTCTGCCAGTACCGCGGCTAAATCGTGCTAAAACTCATGCTAAAACGAAGTCCGTACCGCGTACACAACACGTAGCTGGGACTGTCGCTATAGCTCGAAACCGCGCTAACGCAATCACCTACGGCAGTGTTATGACGATTCATACACTTCCTTCATGTCTTGAGTGCTACGCTTTACGTCGGCCAGCGCGAGCGCGGGGGATAGGGGCCTACTTTAGTGCAGTCTTTAACGCCGTATTAGCCCCAATGTCCCACTTATATGAAATCACGCCAATAGACTTTTTTGTTTACACCTTTATAAAAGGATTTTTTTATATATAACAACAGAATCAGCAGTACTTTTGCCAGGGCTGAATCTACGACGAAAATTATTACACAAACCACGATTTACTTTTCTGCCTTTCCAGCAGAGGCAACCTAGTCCCGCCACGTACGTGAATCGTCAACCGGGGCGTAAAAAACCGCGCAATGAAATACAGAAGTCGTCACACAATCTTTACCGCAACCAACAGACGATTGATCCAGCGCCACGACACCAGGTAGCTCTAGCTTAGTAGTACTGGCGACACTCGTCAAAGGGCGTCTCTGTGGGCTAGCGACGCATGCGCATTGCGCAGCGCGTTCAATGGAGTAAAAAAACTCGCGAAAAAAGCGCAGATTGCATAATAGAACCACTCCATCATATTCCGGCAGCCGCTTGATTTATAGCTGGAAAAATACACTACGATATCCCTACTTTGATTTTTCGCAAATTTGTTGTACAGCTTGCTGTAAAGCACGTTACATGTAGGAGGCACCAAATCCACAAAGGCGCATACAGAGCGACGTAACCGAACCGAAGTAACTGACACGGTTTAGTTTTTGACGAACTGACCAATAGGCAAGCAGTGGGCTCACTGGCCATTGGTTGACGCGTACGTGAGCGTAGTTGTCGATGCCGTTAGACAGTGTCTACTAGTCTACTTGTATTACTGCTTGCCCATTGGTCAGTTCGTCAAAAACTAAACCATGCTAGTTCAGTTCAGTTACGTCGCTCTGTACGCGCTTTAATTGGACGTACACTGAAGGTAAGAGTTTGGGATTTCTACACCGTGTCCGGAAAAAAAATCCCGGACATTTTCGATTGTAACGTAAAGAAAGATTATCAGATTTTAATCGTTTTTGACACCAATATTTCAGACACAACTGACGATCAAATAGCTGTCCAATTTTCTATCGCACCCATTGTCTGCTTCTGCACTACCTGGGGAAACAAAACCAACAAAATATTGCATTTTTATCTTGTTTCGCCTGTTAGTGTTTTCACAGGTAGTGCAGAAGCAGACATTTCGTGAGGTGGGAACCAAAACGGCCATTTGGCAAGCAATGTCAAAAATGTTTGCAACAAAAATTACGAAAATCTGCCAATTCTTCTTTAAGTCGCAATCATTAAGATTGAGGATGGTTTTGATGTATTTCTGTTCATTTCAACTCATATGTCGTTGGTTCTGTTTTTCTCAGGTAGTGCAAAAGCAGATATTGGGTGAGGTGGAATATTGAACGCTAATTTGATGGCAAATTGTGCCAAGAATAAACGTAGAAAAAATTATTAAAATTGGATATCTTTTCTTCAAGTGACCATCGATAATGTTTTGGATCTTTTTTCCAAACACGGTGTATAGTAGGATGCAAGAGTGACAGACAGACGGACGGGCGGATGGATGGACGGAAAGACAACGCTACGCTAACATCTGTCGCTAGCCGCGGCATCGCTGAAGATGGCGCCTAATAATAAATTACTAAGCAAGTCGTATTTTGAATTTTCAATGGCATATCCAGAAGGGAAAACGGAGGATGTATTTCCACACCGGCCAGATTGAGCTAAATTCGTATTGTGTGAAATATCGCCAATCGATACGCTTTTGAACGTAACTTTCTTGGAAAATGTCGTGGACCTACTGTGTAACAATTGACGGCGCATTTTAAAAATACAGCACGTTTAAAATGCGGGAAACAACATTTATTGGTTATTTGAAAAAAAAAACAAAATTAAAAATTAATTTTTAGATTCACTAGATCGTTTGACAATGCAAGTCTAAACTGTCCTTTTTGCGTCGACGCAAGCGCGCAGAAGTGTGCGCATTGGTTTGCGGATTTGATCGCTTTTTGCAGCAGCTCGTCCTATAATCAATTTTTTGGCACAGCGGACGATTATTCACATGATAAAATAAGTTAAACATACTGCATATGTCGTTATTGAACTAGTATACTTGGTTGTTTTGCAGGTTTAATTCAGACAGATATCAAGGTTACTTATACTAAAACAAGAAATTTGAGCAAAGCTCACGAGACGCGCGAAAGCCTATAGCATTTCCAGTTCAGTAGTTATAGTTTCGAAAATCGCATATCACTTGGACTCGGCTCATCGGGACCATAATACACATCGGCCA
>Ga0209367_1006794_pt1 | contig 15801 bp, 13 predicted proteins | sample WorMetLIZISLAND2_FD_187412 | JGI IMG/M metagenome (GOLD analysis project Ga0209367, IMG submission 187412) | Marine gutless worms symbiont microbial communities from Max Planck institute for Marine Microbiology, Germany - Olavius geniculatus... ... | reverse complement strand
CCCCTCTTTACCCCCCTAATTTCCCCCAATCGGACTTAGGGCGCCGGGCGGACTCACGTTGGGCTTCGCCCCAAATTTCTAGTTATTTCTATTACAATTATTATTTGCTAAGTAAGTTTTCTGTGTTTTGTAATACACACTGTCTGTTTTATTATTTGTATTTGATGCTGATTGTATTTTGTGTGCCATTTGCCGGTGGTAGGCTTTTCCATCGACAAAGAATGGATTTAAGGTTGGAATGAAGCTGGAAGGCATAGATCCGCTGCATCCGTCGATGTATTGTGTGCTGAGTGTGGCCGAGGTCAAAGGTCACCGATTGCGTCTGCACTTTGATGGATACTCAGAATGCTATGACTTCTGGACAAATGCCGATTCTCCATTTATCTTTCCAGTTGGTTGGGTGGAGAAAAACGGCAGGGAGCTGCAGCCACCACTTGGTATATACACTGTGTCTAAAAAAACAGTCAAAATTGTCAAATTTCCACCAACTTGTCATGGACACAAATCGTGAAAGTCCACGACACAAATCACGTCGCCAACTTTCATGATCTGTGTCAGCGACAAGTTCGTGACTTTGTTGGGAACTTGTCCTGGACTTTGTCTCTGACTTTCCCCGTGCACTGTAATGGACTAAATTCCATTAGAGCGACACAAACGGGTTTGTTGTGGACTTGTCACGGACTTTGTCGCAACACATGTTGAGATGGTTTGTGTCCGCGACTTTCGTGATTTGTCTCCACAACTTTCCCCGCGGGGAAGTTTCGGTGAAAGTTGGCGTAATGGAATTTGGGCTTACTCGATTTACTTGTGCCAGAGGGATGGAAGGCTGAGTTGATCCAGGTGGTGGTTGGTTACATACTGATATGGATTACCTGTTTAGAGACAGTCACCAGTTCAAGTAGTAACCACTTAGTAATGACTCGACAGGATAGAAGCTTCTGTGTGGCAGTGTTTTTTTGTGGACTGGATCTCTCTTTTCGTCACCAAACCAACATTGTCAAAGTACTGTGAGTCAACAAGAGTATATACTATGTTATTTCACTTATCTGCAGTTGTATTTAATGTCACAGCACCGTAGCTTACTTCGGTGAACTTGCAGAAAATATTGCATTTTTTGTATCAGTACAGTTTATTATGTTAGCTCGTAATTTGGATGTGTTGATAATAGGTTACACAGTGGAGTCATTTGATTGGAATAATTATCAGAAATTGACAAAATTTTTCGCAGCACCAAAGAGTCTCTTTTCAAACACACAAGTGGTGGTAAGTCTTCTTTTTGCATGTTTTTGCCTGTTGTTCATATCGTGTATCTGTCATATCATTTATTAGCATTCTTGCCATTTCTAAGTGGCTGTTGCAACAACATGGTGTTTCATAAAAAGGACCCCTTTTTGTTTTTTTCATAATTCACTCAAATGATGATCAATTTATACAAAATTTCTACCAGTTGTAGCATTTACCGTGTGGTGGTATATGTAATAATTACGTTATTGCAAATTTTCTGTAGTGTGCCAGTGAAAGAATTTTGAAAATCAGTCGATAATTGGCGAAGATATGGACAAAAGTAAAGTGGCACTTTTTTGGCCTACCCTGTACATGTAACTATGGCAGTAGTACACTGCACTTTGTAATGTTATCAATTACAGTCCGTCACTCCTCATGGTTTTCGAGTCGGGATGAAGCTTGAGGCTGTTGACAAAAAGAACAACACAGAAACAACCTGCGTAGCAACAGTCATTGATGTGCTTGGAGACCGCGTGCTCATTCACTTTGATGGCTGGGACATCATTTATGACTACTGGAGTGATCCGTCGTCACCTTTTCTGCATCCCGTTGGATGGTGCCAGGAAAACGGAAAACCGCTGTCTCCTCCGAATGGTAAGCCTCTGTCTGACTTTCTTCTACTTGTTTCTTCAGGTTGTATATGGCTGCTGATTACTGATTTGACTCTCTTTTAAAGGCCAGGTCACACGAAGAAAAAATGATATTGGCTTAATATGTGTAGAATGTAACACTAATTAATGATATGCTGATCCATTGAAATGAAAACATCGCTTTGAAGTAATTTTCAGAGAAATATGTTGTGCCAACCAAACTCACTCGAACGTGCCACATTAACTGATTACGTCACATTCAGGACGCTTTGTTGACACACCGACATTCGCATTGAAAACATAGCAAATCCATCATTTTATTTCGAATGATGTTGATTTTTAGTACAAGTAATGACGCATAGGTGACGTCAGAAATTATGTCATTGTTTATCTGTTCACTGTTAGATGTGTGTGATTTGTATAATTAACACTGATAGAATATTGTGGTTTTTTTATTGGGCTAACTATTGATGAAAAATTTGGCCTTTTTGAGGCTGTTTGGCCGTAAATTAAGCTGCATTTGACCTCAAGACAACAAAGCTAGTTAGCAACCCTCCTGTACGTGATGTCACATTTCCAAAAATGGCTAAAGCCATGAAAAGGCAAAATTGACTACTTTAAACCTTTTTAGGGTATTAAAATGCATTGGCAACCAGAAGATTAGTCCAATTAGCGCTTTACACCAGTTACGTAAAATGATGCGACTTGGACTTTAAATTGACCTAATAAAGGCAGTCTTGATTTGATGACCTGTCCTTCTGCCCTCTGGTTGCCCGTCCATCTGCAAAACATTTTTCTGATTTGAATGAATTTTGGTATTTAGGTAAGAGATCAGTGTCAATACATGACATATTGATGGTATATCATAGAAGTTAGAACCCAATTGAAGGTCAACGTTTGACCTTAAAAGTTATTATTTATTTTTTTCAAAGTCTGTCTCTTCCAGAAATTATAGGTGGAGCTGGCAAATGAATACTGATATTTAAATTAGAGCGCAGTATTTAAATTAAATTTTTTTAATGCATCAAGTGTGATGAAAGTGAAATATGACCGGTTTGGCTGTGGATTTATTTTACAGATTGGAAAGACATTGCTGGATTCACATGGGATGAGTATCTGTTAACGACCAGGTCGCAGCCAGTGCCCTCGAGAGCTTTCAAGCCGGTAAGGTATTCACGTCAACAAATTAGTGAATGAAGGATGAAATTTGATGATTTTTCACACCTTATAAAAGGTATTCACAGTTTCTTCCTCGGACTGTAATGCTGCATATTATATTACATTGCATTATATTGTGATGTTGATATATCATATAAGAATATGATATAAAGCCATTAAAACGCAGCTGAGGTGGGTCGCTTTCAAATTGATTGTTTATTTAAACCATAGATGTGAAAAACTTTTTTTACGTTTCTTATTTTTGCCACGTTTTTTAACGTTTTTTATTTTGCTCGACGTTTTTTATTTTATAAAACGTCCGTAGAAAATCTCATCAAAAGCTTCAAGAGGTACTTTTGAAACCACAGAAAAGAAATAATAGGTCATAATGATGTATTTTATTTAGTTAGTTCAAATATACTAAATAAAAAGTTTTTTAACTAGTATATTTGGTTAGTTTAATGCTATGGTCTTATCACCACAAGCTTGAATTGAAATTAAATAAAGTTCTTTCTATCTAAACTATAGTTCAAGGTATACTGCACTTACAGCATTAGGCATTAGGCAAGAGGTTGAACAAATTATGGCCAACGTTTTTTATTCAACGTTTTTAAACGTTTTTTATTCTTGCCACGTTTTTTAACGTTTTTTTATATTTCCTGCAACATTTTTACATCTATGATTTAAACCATTATTCTTAAAATAGTACTGTCAGTTTGAGAGAACTGTGTTTGTAGCATACGCCACATGGCTTTGAAGTCGGAATGAAGCTGGAGGCTGTGGACCGGCGCAATCCCTTGCTGATACGTGTGGTGACTGTTGCCGACATCCGCCCAAGCCAGTTGCTTATACATTTTGACGGCTGGTTGGACCACTACGACTACTGGGTGGATGATGACTGTCCAGACATACACCCAGCCGGCTGGTGCCATCGCACTGGCCATGAACTCATGCCTCCACCAAGTCAGTAGTTTGCATTAGATCATTGTTTCTATGGGTGTCGATAGCGGAGATTTTGTTGAATGCTGAATTTGTTGAATCTGTGCTAAAATATGTAGCATATATGTGGAATGCAGATGCATATGCTTCCTGTGTAGCACAACAGCGTTTATATGCAGAAGAATTACAAAAAAACTGCAATAACTATTAAGCAGACTATGAGTTTGATGATGTTGCAGAAAAAGCACAAAATTGTTAAAAATTCAGTCACATATGCAAAAGTGTCCAAATCTTTGCATATTTCTGCATGTGCATTGTGCAAGCTTGGAACTGCCATTATAGTGGAAAAATATATGTGACATGCAGTTTGCAGAATGTGCAATATATTCCGTGATTGTAAGTATACATATAACTGGTGTCTGAAACTGTCAAATGTTGACAGTCTAACTTTGATTTACTAAATTATTCTGGAACAGTTGGATGTTTAGTTGTAAGCTACCAGGCACACAAGTTGGCTACAGATGAATATTATTTGATGAGCTCATCAATCAGTCCGTTGTATTTGATACTTACAATATACCGTCATCACAATAAAACTTCACTTGACATTTCGAGTGTAAATTAATGAACAAATTTGGAAGAAACTGTGATTCATTGAACACTGTTGTTATGGTTCTAAATTATCTTTTAGGTGCATCAATGACTGGAGACTGTCCCACCCCCGGTTGCACGGGTATCGGACACGTCAAAGGTGCCAAGTACACAGGACATCACAGGTAGATTGCTAGTTTAATGCTTCACGCTTTTTACTTGCTCCAGTTGTATGTTAACATTTGCTATTGTTTTTGGAATACTTGGATGTCATTTGTCACTTTGCTCTTGTTACTCAGATAGTAAGTCTTATTTTTACCTGCTTTAATCATGCAACACGCGCCTGCCATGAAAAGCAGCTGTCAGTCCCTGATCGTCATACCTGTGGTACCCAGCTTCATCTGGATTACTGCAGAATCAGGCTAAACATAAACTTGAAAGAGCAGAAGTGCTTGACAGTACAGGTCAACAGTTTGTTGTAAATTCTGTAATGCAGGCTAGTGATGATCATCATTATTAAGTGATAGTGCAGCATTCCACAGGTTCTTTACTCCCGAGGCCGCACAACGCTAAATACTAACGTTTTTAAATAATAATAATAATCAAGCGGATTTATACACGGCGCCTAAAAGCAGAAGTCACTAGGAATTGACTACTGAGGGTCAAAAAATAATAATAATGCTTCCTTTATATGTGTTTGTCATATTTGTCATACTTGTGAAGAAAGGTCGAGTTTCAGTTCTGAAGTGTGTTGTTTGTGTTGGACGTTGCAGTGCATTCGGCTGTCCATATTCAGCGATGAATAAAGACAAGGAGTGGGTGCTTGCCGATCGCCTTGGCGCTCGTAGCGAGCCCGACATGGGCTGCCTCAGTGTCAAGGGAAACAAGCATTCATATGGCAGGTCGAGCCCAGAAATGAAGTAGGTGATTTTTACAGCCATTCAGCATGATCACAAAGTCAAAAAGCACTGTGTCATAGTTCTTTAGTCAGGAATTAAGGACACATGCTGATAATGTTAGTAATAATAAGCACAGAAGTTTGCCGATGAGTTAAATTCTTTCAGAATTCAGAACCAATCTTGGTTTATCATTGTATAACTTGCTGAAGATCAAATATGTATGAAGCTGCTACGATGAAAATTTTTATGTCTTTAGTAATGTATTTAGATGTTGAAAAATTGATGTTAGCATGTGTGTTTCTCTAACGGAATCAGTCAGTTTTTATTGATTTGTTGTCAAGTTTGTGTGTCTAAACTTCTGGATGAAACTGAGAGTTTTATGTAGAGTTCTAGCAACTTATTTTGTAACCACTTTTAATGAGGTCACTTGTGTGGGAAAAACCTTGGCCCTGGCATGTGCACCATCTCTGACTGATGAGTCAGTCAATTGTTTGCTTGTTACAGTATTAATAGAAAAGCACATGGATGTATAATGTATATAGAGGACTTGAATCTGAGCCCCCCTTCGAAAGCTAAAGATTTTAAGGTGAGGAAAAAATATTATCATAAGCAGGCAGGTGTACCTTTTTTCTGCTGTATGTACACCTACAGTCCTCCTCCTGCTTTCAAGTTTGTAAATGCACCAGTGAAAAAGTGGCAAGTCGATGATGTAATGGTTGTGCAGGAAGTGTCCTACTCCGGGCTGCGATGGTTCTGGTCACGTCACTGGGAAGTACACCGCACATTATCGTCTGTCCGGCTGTCCCCTGGCATCAGACAAGGCACGTGCTGCAAAGCCCTCACCGTCACTTAGTGACACAGACCCAGCTGCTGTCAGCGTCAGTGGAATTGGAAAAGTAGCCGATGCAGCAGCTGATTCTACTAATGCTGGTACAATTCAGTCAAACGGGATCGCAGAAGATTCGGCTTTACTGCTGATCAACAGGAATCGGCCGCTTTTTGGTCCTGGATCTGGCAGAGGCCGGAAAAAGTAATTCCAAGTTTGATTGCTACTTTTATGTCGCTGTTTACACTTGTTTGGCATGTTGTAGTTTTTTGCCGAGTATGACAGTGTTACTGTTTAATGACCATTATTGTCTCTGCACATTATATCACATAATCGTTCACATGTTTGTATTATTATTTTCACTTACTTAGTTTTGTTTTATCCGAATGTTTTTGCTGATTTGTTTTTTTGCATTTAAATTTTGTAACCTGCATGCAACAGTTTTTTAAACATATGGTTGTGTTGTAGAAAGAAAGTTCTGCGATTAATTCAGAAACAACGAGAGCAGGCTAAAGGTATAGTTTTGTATTTCTTATTAGTTGCATGTTCCGTTTGTTTGGCGACTGGAATACCATTCTCCAGCAACTGTAAAATACTTGCTAACGTAGTAACAGACCTTACTTGCAAGTAAATTGGATAAGTAGGCCACAAGAACATAGAACCATGTGTGTGCTTACTAGTGTTGTTAAGTTGATACCAATTTGCACGTAATATATCCCAAGAAGTCTCGTTTTAACAGTGTGCACGGTGTGTAAATGAATGATAACAAAGGAGTTTGTTCAAGCTATGCATTATTCGTTGCAGCTGCGGAGCGCGCAATGAGTTTACGTCACAACATACATCAGAGTGTGTTCATGCCGGCGCCAGGTGTATCATCGCCGCCTCCACAGCCAGTCAGTGAGCGTCCATTTAGCTGGGACGAGCAGGCCAAGCTGTTGCCTGGAGTCGCCGAACACTGTGCGGACTCACTGTCTCAGTGGACCATTCAGCAGGTTGCCGACTTTGTCGCACAGCTCCCTGGTTGTGCTGACCTTGGCCGAGTCTTTCGGAGCGAGGTATGCGGCATATTTTCAGTTATTTACAATATTCGTATTTCACAGGGTGTTGTAGCAATGCATTAAAGGCATGGTGGAATGATTTTCATGGCAAATTTTTTGGACAGTATGCCGGTGAAAAAATTTGGAAAATTGATCACTATGTAGCAAAGTTATGGTCATAAGTATGGTTGGGTGTTTTTTGGCTCAGATTGTTCAAGGATGGATAACAACAAACGATTTGTGATTGTCTCAGCTGTCAGCTAACTGAAAAAAATTGTTAAACACAAACGTGCAATTTTTCAGACAATAACCTCTGTTAGATTTTAATCAGAATTAATTATTCATTGATCATTAATTTTTGTAAAGTTAGCTATTAAATTTAACTACGAGCTCTGTCATACCAAATTTATTACCTGCCGCTGATGTATGTTAGCAAATCGATGGCGAAGCATTTTTGATGCTGACTCAGGCAGACATTGTCCGTATACTGAAGATCAAGCTCGGCCCTGCGATCAAGATTTACAACAGCATCCTAATGATTCGTAACAATACAGATGTCTAGGTTGTGTGCAGTGTGTCATAGCTGTGTGTTCTGTCCATGAAGGACTTGTTTATGCATTAAAATTGCATCATTTTGTCTTTCTTCTACTTGTGCCAGCCATGTGGTGCAAGTTTGTTGGGATTTTTGAATGTATTCATTTTCAGTCTCGTACTTTTTCTGATTTGTAATGCGTAACTTTTCAGATACGACCCTCATTCCGTATTTTACCATGTTGATCAATTTAAGCAGCATCTATGATAAACAAGTGTTGTTGCTTAATACTACCTAGGTAATGAAGTCTGTCCTTGTACATGTATTCAGTTACTTGATCAATTATTGTTGGCAAGCTATATGCATACTCCGAACGTCGTTAAGTTAGCTGTTTATTAATGCTTTAATGATATTGTTGCTTATTCATAACATTTCTTTATATTTGTCTCTTCTTGTTGTCTTGGTGGAAGCCATTGCATGTGATTTGCTTGGGGTGATGAATATGGCCCACAGCTTTCCGCAGGCCACGGAATTTCCCAGAAGTTGAGAAACAACCGGCGATCAGTACGATCACTGGCTTCACGATGCAATTTTATCACAAAATGTGACGGGAAAATTCAAACTGAACTACCCGAAACTGTGCGCTCCACTAATAGTTATCGCAATACAGCAAAATCGTATGAAGCAAACACAGCTCAACTGATTGCACTTTTAAAAATAAAGAAAAATTGGTATTTTTTGTATAATGCCATCATAACTGAGCACAATGACAGCCTTCAATAACGAACAGAATAGAGCTGTTTAAACGAAAAGCCGTGGTGAGCCGCAAAATTTTGCAAACTGGCCCGCGGAATTTGGCACAATTTTCCATGGAAAAGTGTGGGCCCTGGTGATGAAAAGCTGTTAATTGCTAATGATTGAACTTTGCACATCTGTTACTGTGGGTAAGTTGTTGAGAATGTTATACTGTGAACTGATATAGTCATTTATCACTAGTATTTAAGCGTTTGTTGGCGGTGTTCGAGTTATCATTTTCGTGCTTTGACAGTTCATTAGTAAGGCATTTGTATGATTGTTGTAATGCTTGCTTGAAAAAGTTCAATAAACTCCCTTACGTAATGATATTTAATTATTTATTCATCACCAGTTTGCTTTGCTTTCTGATGAATCCAACCACAACATTAGCCCTAATGGTGTCTAGTCAGTTAAGCCATGGTCCTATGGTCAGGGTAAGTCAGGAAATGTACAAGTACAAGGGTGCAGGAGTTCCAAAAAATGCAGAAAAAAATTTGAGCATACAACGGTTCACATGCTCTAAAATTTTTCTACTTGCTTTGCTCTCAGATTATTTGTACCTTTAATTCAAAATTCGTTTCACTGCCCTTGTTTCTAGGCTAATTGCAAGCGATTGAAAACAAACATTCGTTTTCGTGTGAACAATTTAGTTGGGGAAAAAGATTTATTGTCCTGGAACGTGAGGAAAAAGTCCTGAAAATGAATTCTGCAGAGTAGTAGGAACCATGTTTAACCGTATGATAAAGGTACAAAAATACTGTATGTAAAAGGATGCGGATTTAACTTACACAAAACACAACAAAAACAAAACATGATTCTGTCTCAGTACACTTGTCACAGCTATCAGAAAACTAAGAATAAAAATGCACAAAATAATTCTTCATATGGCATGTGAAAATTCCAATTCACTGCAAAGATGGCTCACTTCTTAATCTATTGTGGCCCACCGAACCAGATTTGTACTAGGTGCCTCTGCCATCATAGTGTCCTTATCAGTAATAGCAATAGTTCAAAGACAGCCTGATAGTGACAAGGCCTTAAAATCAAAAATGTGTCAATAACTCGTTTTAAATGCCATTAGGATCCAAAATTACACAGCAAAGCGCACCTTGTGCATTGTAGATTACCCAGGCATATTTTTTTGGGGGGGGGAGAATCATTTCCCCAGCCCCTTGTTATATACCTCCCTCCTGCCCATGAGAAAGCACAGTTTCATAACGCATCTCCAGCATGTAGCTTAGTCAGAGCATTGCTGGTAGCGGAGTTGGCAAACTGTGTCAGCATGTCGGCCTCCAGCGGGTGCAGCTGACCTACAATGACAAGAGAGTGCAGAGGTGGACCAAGATCAAGCTGCGTCATCTCGGACAACGTCGACACCTGGAGACACTGGCTGTCACTTCCAACTCTTGCCACTCCAACACATAAACTGTCCTCATTCAGCTCTGTGTCAACAACAAGCACAATTTGCACCATCAAGCACACGAACTGGGAAACGTTTTAGCATTAAGACATCTGCTTGAGGACCTAGAATCATTTCCCACTGCGATCAGTTTGCGTTCACTGCCTAACAACTCCCACAGCCAAAACCAGACAAAATGGCACATGAACACAACCTACTGCAGAAAACACGAAGCCCAGCTGTTGCTAGGATAGCCAACCGTACTGGTTGTCAGTGACCTTCAAGGTCATCCTAGGTCGATGATTTTCATTTCATTTGAAAGCCAATATGCAACTTCGTTCATGATCAATAGCAACCTAGGCCCTATCTTGCACCATTTAGCCACAATACATCTGTGACGGACAGATGGGCGAACAGATGGACAGGTGACGACAACCATGACAACAGCTAAACCATTACTAAAGTACAGTCGGCTAAAAACAAAACGTGGTAAAAGTAAATGTCCTGGTTACCAAGGTGACTGCTGTCAGTGCCAGCTGCTTGTCTGTTAGCAACAACTGTCATCAATTGCTGTGCAGCCTGAGCTGCCGACATGTACCGCGGCAGCTCATACACTTTCTTATTCCTAGCAAAACAAAACAACGCACAAAATACCAAAAAAAACTATTGTTTATCACACATAAGGAAAATGATTACAACGAAGTTGACTAATACATGTGATGCCGTTTATGCGGACAACTCTACCAAATGTAAGCCACTAGTGCCAAAACTTAAGAATCACAATATGACAATATGCTACGATTTTGCTCAAATTAATCTTACTGGTCTTGCCATATATGAGGCTCGTCATTTTACAGCACAGAAAAAAAATGCTACATACTTAATCAGATTTTCGACTGTTTGTTCTTTGACTTTGATATCTGAAATAAAATAACAAGCAGGTATCACACTACACTATTGTTCAGAAAATTAACATAATATGACACGAGTATAGCAGAGAAAGGTGTCATATTAATTTAATGTATGGATAATATTTATATTTTTATTCTACAAGAATCAAGACAGTTGCTCAATATGTCTCTGATTAATTAAACTAAAACCCTTTCATGCATTACTGCATGCAAGATTACACAAAAATTAACTGAAACGTTTCAAGCAAATCATCTCAGTGGCTAGTAACTTAACTATAAAGGAAATGTTAGAGAATAATACTCGTTTAACATACGGAGTTTCACATGATTATGTAACAGTAACTGTGACTATTATGTACAATTTGCAGTGACCACATTATTCAAAAAAAGACTAAGATACACAGCAAAACATTACTACCAAGAAGACATAAGGTATGAAGACCACGTGCCAGGTTTCGAACAATTTTGTCGTAGAAACTGTCCGGCTGCCAAGTGTCAGTCCAGAATACTATCGACACGGTTTCACCAAAGTTGTACAACTGACAAACAGTGGTTCATTCATTATTATGAATCACAATACTGCAAACCAAACACTGAGCTGTTAACTACCGAAATGTACTAGTTTGAGAGAATTATCACTTAATGACCAAACTGACAAGTGTACAACCAGTTACACATGCTGTCATGATTTTAGGCATTGGCTTTGACTCACCCACCCACGGTTCTAGCATTGACCGTGGCAACTAAGTCATGAACTTGAACCTGTAAGCCTAAGCATGGTTGTGACTGAGCTTTGTGAGTTTCACGAACACTTTGAACAGCTGCTATTTGCTGCAGAACATAAACCACATGCCCAGACATACAAGTAATTTGAGCAAAGCTCATGAGACGTGCGACAGCCTTTGCAGTTCCTGTTCGCAGGTTGTCCAGGACTATCTCCACACATGTTGGCGCAATTCACTCTTGAAATGTGCACCACAGCCAAAAATCACCAAAAAACACTAAAAACCCACTACTTTTGCGGTTCAAGGTCATTCAAGGTCATCAATGTTGACACCATTAAAAAGCTCATTACCTAGTAATTGTTATGATAAGCAGTATGTCTGTGTCTATCTGCAACTGGTTTCACACTAAATGAGCCAATAGCAGTAAAATAACCACTTATAGGGAGGTAGCCGTCTTTGATGCTCATCTGCACAGTCTCCTGCAGGCCAAAATCACGAAAAATTCACTAAAAACCCCTCTTTTGGGGTTGAAGGTCATCAATGTTGATAAATCTAAAAAGCCCGTCACCAGTGCTTGTTATGGTATGCAGCATGTCTGTACCTATTTGCAACTGTTTTCACACTAAACGAGCCAATGGCGGCAAAATAAAGTCATTTGATGCCCTCATTTGAGGGGAACCCTCTTACCCAGGAGTACGAAATTCTGTTGCAAAAAAACTAGAGTCCTTGGGGCAGCCCGCAGTGAAGATTTCATGATTCTAAGTGTCGCCATTTTGATACAGTGCCAGGGGGTGACAGACGGACAGACGGACGGACAAACAGACAGATGCCTAGACGATGGCTAAGATGTGCGAAGCATTACATGCGTCACGCATAAAAACTAGTGACATTCGGACATTTGTAAAACCGTGTTAGTTTTATATATCTGAATAACATAAGACAAAGTTGACCAACTATTTGTCTCTTTTTAGTTACAACTTAATGCATATAATGCACATGCAAACGGTATCAGTTGAATATGTTTACAAGCTACCAAAGCTGCCAATTTCAGTCAAATGTTCTGCAATCAATAAATCACCAAAACAGTTTATCAGACTGCTACCTGCAAGCCACAGCAGCCAACTGCATTAATAATGGAAGCATTGTGTATTACTTTAGTACTGATACCACGTTCTTTTGCCCTCAGCAATAAATCAGCATGTGTTGTAGCCCTGCAAAAACAAACTCACATGCTGCTGATGGCAGTAACAGTAACAACATTACACCCAGTTGTCAATCAGCATCAAAGCAATGAAGGGTCATTATGGTATTCATCGAATTTCTTCAAACTCATTGGCATCGCTATCTTTTTAGTTCTTTTATTCATCAACTTTCTGTTTCTCAACTTTTAACAGGTATACTAAACTTTCTCATTGTATAATATCATAAATCTGAAACTCATACCCAAGAAACTCAACTGCTGTGGCAGAAGTTTAACTGTCACTGTCAATACTGGAAGGGTTACTGTTAATTTTGGACAGTAGCGTTGAGCCAGTGCTGGATGCTGGTATACTGTTTCAAAAAAACCTTGTTCCGTCTGCAAATGAGCTGAATGTCTAAGCAATAATAGTATGAGACTGTCAGTGTTTTTTTGTCAAAAGTATCAGCATTTACAAAAAACAATTATCAAATTTGGAGATAATTTAAAACTTGTCATTATTTGTCTATATAATACATATGCTACCTATTAGTGTTTACTAAAAATAGACTGGTAATATTGCATTAGCAAATATTTTTTGTCTTTTTTTTTGTAAATTTCGATGTCTGTACTGAATCAAAAAATACTACAGCTGACAAAAACAATTTAAAACAAACCCAAACGGATCACCGACTACAAGAAAGGCGATATCTTCCACGTCAGCATTATATAATATTTCGTCTGCAAATAAAAACATAGGCATTTGACAAGAAAACATTACATCACACAGAAAACTGACTAACAAGAGACAAAGATATTTCACATTATACAGCATCGCTGTGGGTGGCATGTCAGTTTGGTTACACTTTAAAGAATTCAAATTTTGACTTAGAGTTTAACCCCTATATCTTCTCTTTCAGCAGAGATTGGTAGTCTAATACAATGTTACTTGGGCCAGATGAGTGTTCCTATGAAAAGGTATCTCATTCTATCCAACAGCTCTAGCAGTGTGCACAACTGCACTTGTACACTGCTGATACTTTTCAACACCACTGCCAGTGACATCAATGCCAGCTGAAAAGTATACAATTAAAATTCAAATATTTTATTAGCTACCTGCATGTTGTTCCACCAACTCTCTGTCAGACACAATAACTTGACGTCCATAAAATTTTTCCTGCAACACCACAGTAAAAATAACTACTTTGTGTCATCAGATCCAACTGCGCCAAAAATTTTTACCAATATTACCAAAGTAGGAATACAGCTTCTCTACATATCATGAAGCTAGCAATTTGGGACAGTGCAACCATGAGTTATTACTATACACACACAAATGTCATACATTCATAACCATAAAGTCTGAGGCACACTATGCTACTTCTCTGCAGTCAGCTAATGCGATGATAAGTATAATAAAAAGGACATGGGGACATGAATTCAAGATATTAAAGCCAAGAGCAAGATAAGATGTTAGAAAATTTTTTTCAGCAGTAGAGTTGTGAATGAATAGAACAAATTACCACAGAAATTAGTGCAATGTCAGGCAGTTTCAAATTTTAAAAAACTGACCCATCACCTCAGGTTTAACGGGGGATTTATATTTTTTTACTATTTATCCCCTTTCTGCAAATGCAGTATTGCACTCATGCCCTGACTAGTCAAATTTATAATAGCAACTACCTATGGGCTATGGGTAATAAGCAGATGTGTGGATCTGCGAATGTGCGGATGTGGCAATGAGTAAAAGGCAGATAAAATCTGTGGATGCTAAGTGCGAATGTGTGGATAAAAGACGAATGTGTGGATAACAGTTGTAATGTACATAACCAGTCCTGAACTGTTGTTGAGTTTTTCAATAATTCCCAGTAGTTATATTAGGTAACGTTTCGCTCCATAATTAACTGTTCAGTGGATGCTTTACAGGCGGCAATCATTTGAAGTCTGCCGCTGTGAATTTCTTCACAGTCCACACTCTTCACAAGCCTAGACGATAACATAACTATGATGACGATGACGCACAATGACATACGATGACGTGCGACAACGCAAGACGACGACGTACAGTGACATCACACGATGATGAACGACAATGGATGACGACAATGATGACTACTAAAAGCAGCAAAAAGTTACTACCGGTATTGTAAACCCAGATTTGCTAACTTACTTATTTTGCCAACTTATGATTTTAACTCGAATGATATGCAAAGTACAGTAATTTCAATAACATGCCAGTCACAAAGCATGGCACCCAAATGGTGGCGCCAAAAAGATGGCGCCTAAACGACAGCACCCAAATTAATACACCACTTACTGGTCCAGAAGCATGGCTGAGTACGATGGGTAAAAAGTAGAGCTGTCAAGGCGTTAATTTTTTTAATGCATTAACGCAGTGCATTAATTTTTTTATTGCATTAATTAATGTGTTAATTAACGCACCCAGTCCCGTCAAGAGGGAGAGTAGAGGGATAAGTTATCACAGGCCTCGCAACGTTTGAGGGGCCCTGCCTGTCTAATATAGAAAGTTAGAAACACATTTTTAAATGTATAATCAACAATGACTGACGTCATAGTTTAGTTACTCGAATTCATTCGATTGTCACATAACTGCAGTTTAACGGAATATTTCAACTTTTGCTGCACAAAATTTAGTAAATTAACGTAAATTTTCGTATGTGCGTTAATTTTTTTAAAGCGCGTTAATTTTTTTAACGCGCGTTAATTTATTAACGTTAATTAACGCGTCAATTGTGACAGCTCCCTACCCATTGCCACATCTGCAGATCTGCACATCCGCCTTTTACCATCATCCCTACCTATGGCTGAATTATGGCTTTTTCGCCCCTTTGCCGGTTCACCCCTGGCTTGTTCACCCCCTGGCTCGTTCGCCCCCTGGCTGATTTGCCCCATGGTTCTTTCACCCCCTGGCTTGTTC
>Ga0209367_1006793_pt1 | contig 15802 bp, 13 predicted proteins | sample WorMetLIZISLAND2_FD_187412 | JGI IMG/M metagenome (GOLD analysis project Ga0209367, IMG submission 187412) | Marine gutless worms symbiont microbial communities from Max Planck institute for Marine Microbiology, Germany - Olavius geniculatus... ... | reverse complement strand
GGCCTTCTCCAATCCGGAGGAGGCTTGCGTATCGCGGCAGCAATGGCACGATGGTGATCTTCGTCAGGAGAGCTGCGGGCGATGTGACCGAAGAAACGAAGCCGTCTGCTTGTAACTATGCTGGAGAGCGGCTGGTAATTCGAGCGGGACCGGACTTCTTCATTGGTTATGTGGCGGGTGTATGACCTTGCACGCCAAAATAGGGGGTTTTATGGATTTTTAGCCGATTTCGGGCTGCGACACAAGTCTATATCATTCACAAGGTGGCGCCACGGAACTATCATTATGCAATCCAGATAGAGAATTTGGTATTTGTATATTAACTTAGCCTGAACACCCCAATTTTCAGCTAAACTACTGAACCGGAACTGATATAGGCTTTCGCGCGTCTCGTGAGCATTAGCTTAAATTTCTTGTTACCGAGTGTCATTGCCTATAGGCCTACTGTTACACGGAATCCGCCGTTTCTTCTCTATGGATAACGGTGGCGTCCAGCACCAATAGGTTGTAAGTTACCGCGTGCATCTACTTACAGAGGCCGCGTTAGTGTAAATTGCTGATTAATATTAAGCCTGCGAACGATCATCCACTTCCGTACCAATCGCTATAATAACACGTAACAAACAAGAAACTTGAGCTAATGCTCACGAGACGCGCGAAAGCTTATAGCAGTTCCGGTTTAGTATATTAACTGAAAATTGGGGTGTTCACGCTAAGTTAATATGCAAATACCAAATTCTCTATCTGGATCGCATAAAGATAGTTTCGTGCAGCCGACGGTGAAAATTTGGTAATCCTAGCTTGCACTGCTTTTGACTGACCACCCGTGTGACAGACGGACGAACAGAATTGCGATGGCTAAAACGCCATGAAAGCAATAGCTGCTTTCGCGCGTAAAAATATAACAACTCATTCAACGCAATCAATTAGCGTTAGTTAGTGCTGGGCGTTGTAAACCGATTCCGGAGGTGGCAACACCATCGAACAAAATGTCACAAATTACGCTGTAAGATATGCAAACCGTTTCACCAAATACTGCGCATCAGAAATGTACTAAATAATAAATTATTGCGATCACAATACAACGAAATCGTACAACGAAAATCTGCCGCTGTTTGAGTTAGATTTGCGGGAATTTGGGATAAAGTACAACATCTTTATTACAGTCATGCCGAAGTGCACATAATGATAGTACCGTGGCGCCTACTTGTGAATGATACAGACTTGTGTCGCAGCCCGAAATCGCGAAAAAAACACAAAACCCCTTATTTTGGCGTTCAAGGTCATTCAAGGTCATTGAATTCGGCGCCAATCGAGAGCCAGTATACGACTTCCTATTAGTGATTAATAGTAACTTAGGCCTTATCTCGCACCGTTACTGAAATACAGCGAGTTATTGGCCAAAAATCGCAAATTTTGCAAACCCCCCTCTCATTTAGCGCCCTCGTTCGATGTGACTTCCTTCGAATTTCTGGAAAAGCTTTACGGTTCCTGAAACTAGAATCTTCCAGGCAGCCGATGGTGAAGATTTGGTAATTCTAGTTTGCACCGTTTTTGACTGATCCACCCGTGTGACAGACAGACAGACGGACGGGCGGACGGACGGACAGAGAGAATTGCGATGGCTAAGACGCGCTATAGCAGTGCCTGCTTTCGCGCGTAAAAACCATATACGCCGTGCGATTTTAATTACAATTATTAATTAATTTAAGTAATATTCTCATTATTTTTACCCCGGGTGGTAAAGATCCAGGGGTTAAAAACAAACAAAACTAAAACCAAGTTGCTATTACACTAAGTTATTTTTATTAATTATATATTAGTAACTATAGACTTACAATGTATATGTGTATACAATCATTACAATGTCAGTTTTACATTGCACACAATAACGCCGAGATCGCGAACCTGAACGGTGTCTGGCAGATACAGATCCATTAGCGACAGGAAATATTGTAGGCGACTTGATAGGCTGGAGTTCGTCTCCGCATTCTTGTCGTGGTTGAATGGTGGAAAGATAATCAGCAAATCTGGGTACCGGCCGTGGAGGTAATATTTTAATAAAAATTCCTGCAATTCGTCAACATCAGAATCGTCTACGATCTGTCGTCATCGTCAAATAAAATAATTAATAGCTAACGCACAAACTAACGGCAATACAGTTGATTTTGCCAGTTAATAATTAAATCACTAACTTATAAATTAGGATTAGGCCTAGTATACAGCAGGGTTGGACTGTTTGAACAATCATTATTTTTTACTCTCTAAAAATTTGCAATAATCTACGAAAGTTGATCAATAAGTATTGAAAAATTAATGTATTAAACTTAAATTTTTCACAATCTACACATAAGTAAAAAATACATTTTTACAAACACATTTGGGTTTGTTGCTGATGTGACGTCAATGTAATTAATGACGTCATAGACCGGTAAATAAAAATGATTTGCAGCATCAGTGCAAACAACATTGAATCATGCATAGCGGACAACACAGAGATAAAATTTCAGATATCGAAACCAACGATAGTTACTTAAGGTTTGCTCGTTACTGTGTGCAGGGTGATCTTATTGTATGAAGCCAGAGTTGCCAACAGTTTGCTGGGCAATCATAGATAGACTTGTGGTCTGAACTGATTTACGGCAGGGCGCGTGGGGCTCGCTCTCGGTCCCCGCACATTGAGGGCCTTCGCATGGCAAATTAAAGAATGTTGCTAATTATTTCATCAACACAACAGATGTCATAAACTGTTAACTTTTCGATAAAATTTCACTGTTAACTTTAAATCTTGACGTGACGTCATTATTAGAGCAAGCCTTTTATTTACGGCCAGTGCAGATTTAAGCTATCGTATATTCGTAGTTGCAAATAAAAAATTCATTAACCTATTTATTAGGGCTTTCAGAAAATTAGATGCTCCAGGGCACCAAATTGCTTAATTCGTCTGCAGACTGGAGAATTGTTGTGCAACAATGAGCCTAATTCTACACTGTTCGAGTTAACACTCTAAATCGTTTCCGCGGACTCGATGTGACGGCATAAATTACAATGATGTCACATCCGCAACAAACTCATATGTGTTCGTAAAAAATATGCTTTTACTAATATACAGATTCAAGATTGTAAAAAAATACATCCAATGCATTAATTGTTATTACTTATTAATCAATCCTCGTAAGCAGTACAAATGTACTGCATCACTGCTACAGTGCTACACTTACTGTAAAACACGTCGCTACACTACAGTGTGAAATTCAAAGGTCAGAATATTAGCGTGCGCTGTAGGCTAAAACATGAAACGTGGCTGAAACGTGGACAGTTTGAACATCAAAATCTGCATGATGATGCTATTTTTGTGACATGAACAGTAACAGCTTCGATCCTCTTAATGTCATTAAATTATGTTTTTTTTTCTTAAATAACTTACGCGACAAACTAGCAATTGCACTGACGTATAATTACTAAGCTAGTTGTTGGAGAGCGTGCTGGTGAAAATTTTCTGAAATATTTGTCAAAATTGTTGCGACAATTATGACAAATTCTCACGGTGTACTTTGTGTGGGCTATAAAGCCTGTTGTAGCTATTATAAGCTGAATAACTACGTCATTGACTCATGGTGTTACATTAATTGGCAGGGCAGTCTGGCATATACGCTTCTTGCTAACTGTGCACGGTATTAATTGCGTGATTTATAGCGACACTGTTGCTTCCCGTTGCCTCACATCTGCAGTTGATATTTTTAGTTACAACAAAGAAACCACAGCATTTACAAAACTTATAAAGTTTGTAAATGCATATGCCGAGAATTTCATCAATTTTCTTATTGCGTCTAAATCGTCTTACGCCAAACAATCAATTGCAGGTGGTTTCGGTGATAACTTGAAATAACTGGTAAAAATGTAAACGATTTCGTGCTGTTAGCAAAAATTAGGAATAGAGGAAAAATTGCACAGAACATACGATACTCCACACAGGAAAGTTTTTTTGGCATGTATGGAAAGTTGTGTGTCTTGTACTGTGCCATCGTTCGTTAATTCGATTACAGGCCGACCCTGAGACTATGTAAACTGCAGGTATCTGTTGCTACCTGAAACGTGTCGGCACGGTAGCGCAGATTGACGACAAAGTGATTGTGCGGCACGTCTATCTTCAGACTGCTGTCGAGCAGGCTCACCATTGACACGTGTTCCAGCCACAGCGTCTGTGAGCCGTTGGTGCCGGGTGCTCGGTGGTGGTCGGAAAGGCTGCAGCGGTGAACGCGCGACACACACGACGAACAATGTCGGGCGGTGGCGTGCAGCAGCGGCAACAGTCGACGGTCATGACGGGCGAAGTAGCGCACGTCTGGAATCACCAGTATCGAGTCGATCTCTTCCGCCGCCACGTTGACGCAGGCTAAACGTTCGTCGTCACCGTCGTCACCGTCGACCAGTGCCGCCAGCAGAGCGGCGTAGTACCTCGCCGCGTTGGAGTCGCCGACCGTCGCAATGCGCGTCACCTGACGACGTCGAAGACATCGTCGGACGTTGACACCGGGCAGCGAACGGAATCCGTCGAAGTAGAACTTGCACAAGTCCGGCACGAAGCGATGTAGCAGCGACGCGTTATTCGAGGAGCGATTCTCCCAGCGCCCTGCGCCGGGGAAGTAATCCATCGTCGTGTAGTAGTTCCGAAACACGTCGACCGTACAGATGTCGGACGAGTTCGTGTTTGCGGATGACGTCATCGTGTCAAGTGACGTGAAATTGCGGAAGTCGCCGAAGTGTCTCGACGAGACGACGAACAGGCAGAATAGGGTCAGAAAAACCGTCGTAACTACGCCAGTCATACAGAGCTTTATGCGTCGCTTCACGTTGACTGACATTTGCTGCATCCGCTGCCTTGCCCAGTTCAACTAAACCCTTTTTCGATTGTTAATATTTATTCAATAGGCTACATCTGCAACAATACAGTCCTGAGCGAGAGAGCTAACGAGAAGGAAAGATAAAGCACAAAAACGCATTTCGTGGCTCAGAATGCCAAAACACATTTTTGTTTCCTGCATGACGAACGTCATTATGGCAGACATGGCAAAGCCGTAAGTGCAGAGTCATGGTTCACTCGTTTATTCATATCGTCATGAATGTAGAACAGTGCCAAACGCCAAGAATAATGCGTTCTCACTTAGCCAAACCACCGTCCTATTGAGCATTAACTAACTGTCATTAAGTGACCCATGAATGTCGCAGGATCTCTGTATACAGCAAACAAACTTCTTGCCTCTTACCAAATACTGCATAAGCGCTTATATTTGCTATAACTGCTCTGAAGCAAAATGTGAAGGTCCTATAGTCTAGTAGAAGCACGACAATTAGACACCGCATAACCTAAATACAATGTCCTGTCACGAGTAAACAAACCTGGCCAAGAAACGCATCTTGAAATAAGCCTTGGCGGGTTTCTAAAATACAGGGATGTGGTTTCGGTCACGACGTCTCGATCTCGAGACAGTCTCGAGACGTGACGCATATAGATCCGAGACTGACACGAGACCAAGCCATTGAGAATTTTGTCCGAGATGAGACGACGTTAGTACGGGTCTCAAAGCAATATGTCTCGGTCTCGGCCCAGTAGGTCTCGTCTCAATTCTCGGACCATTGCGTCGCGTCTCCATTTCGTCTCGGATTTAAAACGTCTCGTCTCGGTCTTGGCTTAGAAGTTCTCCTGCACATCTCTGTTAAAATATGCAGCATGCATATAGGTTAGCATATAAGTGTGTTTCCGGTTCGCATGGCCTTCAGGCAATTATTTGCAACGCCGACCTGTCCATCCATAGGCCTAACCCTATTCACGTACGGCGTCGTACACTCCGTCCGCTTGTCTGTTTGCCAATTTGCGCATTGCCTGTGGGCTTGTGTGAGCTTGTAAAGTTGTAAATAAAGAAAGAAGGCCACATTGAACGCTAATTGTTATAGGTTATTGCCATAAGTTTATGCACTAAGTATTGTGTAAAATTAAACAAGATTAGTCTGAGAACACGGCTATGGCCTACATAGGCTAGTTAGGGATGCCAGTTTATAACGGAGAATTTATTACAATATACGGAACTTTTTGAAACAAAACATAGGGAAAACTATGCGAAATTTGGCAAAAGATGCGACGCATATATGCGGCACATATGGCCTATGCTGCATATGCCGCATAATGTGCGGCATTTTTTCCTGCATATTTCTGGCATATAGGCCTATGCAATTTCGAGTGACGGGGAATCATAATCGTGATCATTAATAGGCCTATTCTACACAATTTTGACATTTTCTACTCCAATTTATTCAACGTCTAATTGTAGGCCCAAATATCGGCAATCGTCTGCCGCCAAAATATTTAACGGTCTTGGACAAGGAAAATGCTGAAAAATGCGATTGCATATGCGGAAATATGTGGAATATATGCGATTATATGCGAATTTTTGCATATGCGGAATATGCGGCATAATATCCGCATATGCGATTTTGATAATGTCACAGGCCTATGTGCGGAAAAATATGCGATAGGCCTATATGCGGGTTTTGGCAAAATATGCGATCGCACCTAGAAACGTCTTTAGACTAACTGAAATGACAAGCGTAGCCGCCTACCTGTTGGCTATTGCGCGGACTCGCGCCTAGCCCAGCCAAGCGAGGGTAACCCAAGAGGTAACCTCCCTGGACATCATCGTAACAAGATCGTAAGTTTTCCAGCACGTCTGCTTGCTTCCTATCAGGCATACCATTTGAAATCAAACTTCCGGCTAAATTAAGTATTCTTTCTTTGTTTACGATTCAAGAATGGTTTGTCTCTTGTGTTGTTTTGTCGAATTATCCTCAGTAATCTGTGAGATATGCAAACGTTTTCGCAGTACAGTTGAACCAGTTAACAGAAATATCAGTAATTGATACATTTGTATAAATTCGATAGGTATTTTAAACGTTTCTGTTATTTGGAGATGTAGTTTTTTGCATGTCTGTTATGTTGCAGCCAAACAAGCCAAAGAAGGGAAAAAAGAAGGTTGCAGCAGCGCCTTTAGCTGCGAAGAAAGTTGAGCCGAAAAAGGTTGTCAACCCGTTGTTTGAGAAGAGACCTAAAAATTTTGGCATTGGTACGTTCGTATTACATTGACCATGCTGTTGTTTATCTGATATTAATGTCAAGGCCTAGGTGATTTAGGCGTCCGTGATGTGGTCGGTGTAGATGTAACAGCTGTAGTAATTATTGGCAACATTTTAAAAACATTTGTAGTAGAAATAATCATAGGATTCAGTAATATTGTCAACAAGTAGAAAATGATGTAGCTAATTACCACGTCGGATAACATCAGACTCGAGTCGGACAGCTAAACTTTAACTGATGCAGTTTGATGTGGTAGTTAGTCTTAACAGGAAATAACCCAGTTTAGCTGACTCCACTTCTTTCCACTCATATTAGCTATAGAGTTCAGTCAGTGATCTAACTTGAGTTATTGCTGTATAGGCTGTGTGGATTCAAATATTTGTTAAATTGCATTTCCTCAGTTTGTGCTGTTAGGGCTGTTGCATGTGATAATAGTGAGCCTGACGATACTCACAACATTATTAAGTTAGGTCTAACTATGTCTGTAAATTACACCTGCCCATACTTTGTTTTGTAATGGTATTTTGTTAATACATTTGGAGCATTATTATTAAGAAAAGTTTAGTTAAGTCATGAAATTTCTAGTATATTGATTTCCTGTCACAGTTGTTAGCATAGTGCATCTTAGCTGTGATGACGTCTGCTGTGATGTCAAACTTGCTGACTGAATTTTATGTTGTGTCAATTTATGTACGTTCCAAGTCTGAGCAGACAGTTTGTTTTCAATATCGAAGAAAATAAGTAATCAGTATTTTCAGTTTTTTTATGATTTGAGTGAGTATCGTTTTGATGTCACTGTCTTCCTTACAAGAACCTGCTATTATATTTGTCTGATACTTCATTTATAGGGCAAGATATTCAGCCGAAACGAGATCTTAGCCGATTTGTACGATGGCCGAAGTACATTCGTCTTCAACGTCAGTTGGCAATTCTCAAGCAGAGACTCAAAGTGCCGCCAACAATCAACCAGTTTACACAGGCTCTTGACCGTCAGACTGGTATGTGTGACATGGTCGGCATATACGACATACTTCAATTTAGTCCTGAAAGAAACACGTTGCATTTTGACTGTTTATGTAATTTTTTTGACATTACTTTGCTTCTACCTGTTACTGTAGATGTGTCTTTTTGACACCTTCGCCCACATAGTGTAGCTGGGAACAGTATGTTTCTGGGTTGTTTGTTAATGAGAGAATGTGTGCTGTGTGTGTGCATTGCAAATGTTGCTGAGATTATATCTTGGGTGTTACTGACTGCCACTTCACCAAACTTGCTTCCTGTCATGCAGAACATTAGTAATTGAACTGATGTTGATTCTTTCTGATTCAATAATGGTTGGTGTTTGTAGTGTATTGTTGAATTGTCCTGGGACACAGGTGGATAGATCAGATTTTAGTTAAATGATGAGGGTCAAAGTTTCAGTGGTAATGTAGTTGGCATTTGCTTAATTAGCATTGTTGTTGATGTGTTAGTTTTGTGGCAGTGTATTGTTAAGGTATTTTTGGTGGCATAGTAGCTTTAGACAGTTGCCACCGTTTTTCATAACACATTTTATTTATTATGTATGCTTCCGACTACTGTTAAATCGAAAGGCGAATTCATGTCTACAGCAGTTACATCAGCTAATTTTTTTTTTGGCTCAGTGCACACAGTCATACAGAGCAGTGAAATCCATGTTCGTAATGATGAAATACACATAATTATCAGACTCATTATGTTGACTATAAAACGAGCTTTTTAAATCTGAACGAACGTGTTTTAGTCATTATGGGTGTTGGATGTTAGATTACCATATTTTTAAAGTAACATTGCAGAAGCAGCAAAATTAGCATAAATTTGGATATCTGTTGCAGCTACACAGCTATTCCGTTTGATGGATAAATACCGACCTGAGACACGGCAGGAGAAAGCAGCACGCCTGCGAGGTCGTGCGGAAGAGCGTGTGAAAGGCAAGATGGACACTGCGACGAAGCGTCCACCTGTCGTCAGATCTGGTGTGAATACCGTGACCTGCCTCGTGGAGAAAAAGAAAGCTCAGCTGGTCGTTATTGCTCATGATGTTGATCCCATTGAGGTCAATCTCGATCACACGTTGCTTCAGTTATAGTAAACTGCTGGAAGCTTGTGTACCGGTTAGTAAGTAAGATCGCTTAGCAGGCGCAATTTAACATTTAGCTAAAATGCACTGCTATCTAGATGAGCTGGAAGGTTGTTCCACAGCCTATAAAGACCTGCAGCCTACACGATGCACAGATGGCAACTCATAGGCTACATCGTACAGCAGCGGGACCTACAGTCACTGGCTGAATAAATTGTCACATATTGTGGAGTGCATCACGCTGATAACTTCTAGAATTCCTGATACAGAAAACTATGGTATTGAATAGTGCAATACTGGTATCAGAATCGGTGACACTTAAGGGGATGTCAGACAAACAACAAAATTGGCCAATTTTATCTGCCGACAAAAATCTGTCGTGTGTCATGCAAAAATCGCTTGATTTTGTCGGTCGACAAAATCGCTTGATTTTGTCGGTCGACAAAATCGCCTAATTTTGTCGGCCAAGATAGAGCATGTTCTATCTTTGACGATTTTGTCGTCCGACTTTTTGTATATCGGACAACAAATTTTGTTTATGTTGCCATGGTGATTGTTTACAACGGAAGATGAATATTTATATTAGTTATTTATTGTATTTTTTTTCGTTCATTAGATTTAGAAAAAAAGTGATGCAAGTATTATTTTGCGATTTGCATTCGGCTGTTGGGCTAGCTGATATCGTATGAAGTAGCAGACTAAAATATAGGCCATGTGTCATGGTTCACCGATTTTGTCGGCTGATTTTATCGGGCAACTAAACCACACACACAAAAGTCGGCCGACTTTGTCATTTGTCTGAAATCCCCTTTAGGCATACAAGTATTGGAGGCTTTACATTGCATACAGATTTTGCATCTTATTAGTGATGCCTGCTATGTTGCACCACGAAACTACTTAGTACATGAGAAATGAGAAAATGTTGGATTTAGTTCATACTAACCTTATTTCCTAGCATTGCCATCAGTGGTGTTACGGTTTAGAAAGTACTAGTAGTCGAGCACAAAGTTGCAGTTTTTCAGCAGACAGCCTAGAAATTTATGAGAGGAGATTATGCGTGCTCAAAATTTCAATTTTGTGTCTTAAGTTTTTCCTAATTGGCGGTTTTCAGACTCGCTTTTTGCATTTTTTTGCCAACAGTCTTTCAACAGGGTCTTCCTATGACAATGCTAAGTCTTAATGGATCTGACTGGAAATTGGCATGTATGATTTTTTAACATTTGTGGGTATATGCACAACAAACATTGTTCTCTGTGCACCAGTTTTGCTGGTTTTTGCATTTGTGTCGTGTTTCAAAATTGCCATGTAACACTGCTGTAAAACTGCAGATTGTGTTGTTCCTGCCTGCCCTCTGTCGTAAGATGGGTGTTCCGTACTGCATTGTCAAGAGCAAGGCCAGACTTGGTCGCGTTGTCCATCGTAAGACAGCAACGTGCCTTGCCTTCACACAAGTCAACCCGTGAGTGTTGCGTGTCATGACATTTCATCTCGCTAAAATTGTGAATAATTACACACGAGTTAAGTGCAGCATCAGAAATGAGCACACGTTTGTAATGATGCAAATTTAGATAAGCAGACGTGTACAGTGTTGATCAGATCAATGAGCTTTTTAACTCTGAATGAACGTGTGCATCAGCCACCAACGATGATACTGTTTAGTCACTAGTACCAGCTCTAGTTGTGGTAAAGTGTCAGTGTTATAGACGAGTCCATTCTTACATGCTGGCAAATTATTATTGATGTTAACATTGTCATTTTTATACCCCGATGGTTAAGATTCCCGGGAGCTAAAAACAAAAGTAGACCCCTCCATCTCTTCCCTTCCTGACCACCATCGTTGTTTTTAACATTGGTGGTCAGGGGGGCTGTCGGGGTGTATGGACCCCCCAAGGATTTATTATTTTGATTTTTTTCATGTAAGTCGTACTTCTGAAACATTGTTACTGCTGCAGAAACAATATGTTAAGTAGACTGAGACTGAGACCCCCCAATGATTTGCTGAAATGATACCACTGATGGTGGTTATTGATCTATTATTACCTCCTCCAAGGAGGTTATGTTTTTGCCAGACTTTGTTTGTTTATCTGTCTGTGTGTTAGCAAGATAACTCAAAAAGTTATTGACGGATCTTTCTGAAATTTTCTGGGAATGTCGGGAATGGCAAAAACTACCAGTGGTTCAATTTTTGGGGTGATCCGGAAGGACTCCTGGATTCTGGATCACTTTGAAATTTTTGTTACCATTGCTTTCAGTGGGGCATAAGGGAAACCGCTGACAAACCAAAGATGGTGCTGCCACCTAGCGAACAACATTGCCTTGGCTGAGGTGTGCGGGCTCTGACGCTTTCTAGTTGTTAAATTAGTTATTATTAGTAGTAATAAGAGCAGCAGTCAAACACATGACAAGTCGGACATTTTTTGGCCTGACATGTTTACTTTCGCGGTTCAGCCCATTTATGCAGCTTGATCTTAAGCCCAGCTTGGCTAGTTGAGTATCCGAACTGACTGTTTTCCTGCTGGAGTTCCTGGCTCAGCCTGTTTTGCGAAATTTACACGAGTTGGATAAACCTATTACAAATAATAATGGTACTAGTGTAATGGTAGTCGTAGTGGGGTGTGAACAGTAGTACTTCTGCATGTATGTAATGATCTGTTATTACAGGGAGGACAAAGCTCAGCTGAATAAGCTCGTAGAAGCTGTGAAGACCAACTTCAATGAACGAGCCGATGAGGTTTGATTTTGATCTCATACATTTTTACGTGTGAAAGCAGCTAGACTGCTTTAGTGCGCCTTAGCCATTGCAATTCTGTCTGTCTGTCCATCTGTCTGTGTGTCACACGGGTGGATCAGGCAAAAACAGTGCATGCTAGGATCACCAAAATCTTCACCATTGGCTGCCTAGAAGACTTTAGTTTTAGGAACCGTAAAGCTCTTCCATAAATTTTGCAGGGTGCTAAATGAGAGGGGGTAGGGAAAATTTGTGATTTTTGGCCAATAAGTCACAGTATCTCAGAAATGGTGCGAGATAGGGCGTAGGTTACTATTAATCACTAATAAGAAGTTGTGCACGGGCTTTTGATTGCCACCGAGAGCAGTGACCTTGGATGATCTTGAACATTAAAATAGGGGTTTTTATGAAGTTTTTGGCGATTTTGGGCTGCAAGACACATTTCAAGAGCGAATTGCGTTGAATTCACTACAGATAGACCAAGACAAACTGCGTATGAAATTTTCAGCATTGAACGTAGATTTCAACGGTTCAAGTCTTGACCTTCTAGTTTCAAGAAAACATGTGCATGAGGGCACTGTAATTAAGTAGGTGATTTTATAGAGGGGGTAAAAAGTAACAGCCACACTGCCACGTAGTTGCACGTACCACACACTCCCCATTGCCAACTCAGATAATGAACATTAGAGCACACTGAATATTCAGCGCCGTGGGTAATAGGCCGATTTATGGAGGGCAGAAAAAATGTAACAGCCTGCGTAACAGCAGCACTGTCACGGCACACTGAATATTCATGAGCAGGCAGCGCCATTGTATGGAGGGCGAGATACATAACAGCCACAGCTGATGCAATGGCCACTGTAATAGTGGACTGGAGTGGATTGTGAGCATGGATGAAAAAAATTGAGAACTCATCGTTTGGTCTGCAGTTTATTAGTGCATGTCATAGGTTGTGAACTTGTGAGTTCTACATCTTTTAAGCTTACAGCGCTCCCCCAGATCCCTTAGCTGGAACAGGCTATACCTTATCGGCACTTTGGGCCTATTTCGCATTCCTCTTTTTGGGTTATCAAATGTTGGCGTGTATGAGATAGGCATGGATATGCTGCCTGTCACAACCATCACTAGTGAGCAACTTTTTATAGTCGTATCAACATCGATCACTTTGAAAGACCCTGAACTCCAAAAATAAGGGATTTTATTGACTTTTGTGATCTTCGGCTGCGGCGCACACTTCAAGAGTGAATTGTGACGAAATGGCTGGAGATAGACTAAGACATTTGGCAAACAGGTACTGCTATAGGCTTTCGTGCGTCTCATGAGTATTAGCTCACATTTCTGGTAATGTTTACCTCATTGTTTTTATAGTAATAGCAGCATGCATTACATATTAAAACTGGGAACTGTCATTGGCTACTTCACCGCACAGTGTACAACAGTGGTGATACACAATATGGCGGTGTGGTTTTCTGCATGTAGGTGCCCTCGGTGATGTCATCACACTAGCCAATAGACATCATGAATATTAATGGCCCAGCCTAGACTGATGACGTTACCGGCCTGGCCATTAATATTCATGATGTCTCTGAGCTAGACTCATGACATCACTGGGGATACTGGTAAATTAGAATTTTTTGCCTAACGTAACGTAATGCCGCATTTCATTTGAAATTGCACATTAATTTCGTATATTTATGAAGCTCAAATCGACATATTATATATGCGAGGTTAGGTGTCTAATTTAAATCTACATAAATTGCGCAAGTGAGTGACCGTGGCCATGGACCTCCAACTATGGAATGGCATTATTTTTGAAAGTAACTCCATGCTGTCATACGTTGATGTGGGTGTTGAAGTCATTTTTGTTAAATGCTGTAACTGAGGTAAGTTGTGTTCTCGTGTAATGATGTAATTTTACACAACATGTCCTTTGAGCTAAGGATTGCTCTAACAATTTTCTATTTAAAGCTTGTGTATTTGGCTTTGATGCAGCTTCGTCGTCACTGGGGTGGTGGAATCATGGGACAGAAGTCGATGGCTCGCATTGCTAAGCTGGAGAGAGCAAAGGCAAAGGAACTTGCACAGAAATCGGCTTAAATATAGTGACTGAAGGCGCTGCCTCTGAATGTCATTGTAGAAACACTGAACAAGTACTCTGCTATAGCCTGTTCATCTGTTTCTGTCGATGACACAAATTGCTAATAATCGTCTTATTGTGTTTCATGTGTTTTAAATGCGAGTTATCTTTTGGTGTTAATTTGTAAAAAAGACGAATCTCTACTACAGAGTACAGACGAAACGAATGGTAATGACCAGAAATACCGTACATGCTTAAGTTAAAAGCACTATCTTAAACCATAGAAATCACACACCTTAATATGACATTTATCATATGCAAAATTATCAGTTAACAGTAAAAAAAAGTAATAGCAATTTGAAAATACTGAACACTGTTTATACATAAGTCAACATACGTAGTACGCTAAGTAAGCATATGAAGCAAAAAATTCTTCAGTCTAGTGTAGTGATCTAACTGCAGATTTTATAACTAAAACTAGAATTTAAAATTCAAATTATTACTGGTAGTCTTTGTTTAGGAAAAACATAAACCAAAATTTTTGTGCATTTATTCCTCTTGGCTGATAGGCTGAACTTTAAAGCCAATTTTTTATCCCTTTTGTAAAAAAATTGTTGGGAACCCTCATCCATGGTGCGGTGTCTACTAGCAAGCCTCGATCGTTTTCTAGTGTTTGTAAAATTTTCAGGGTGCAGCACCCCATAGGGGCCGAAATATTGTCTTCCAAAAGAGTCTATTTTGTTGTTAATAGACCAAAGTCGACTATCACCAAACGTGGGAAGAATTGTAGTCGATCACTTAGTTTTCCGATTTTGGATATCTCCATCATTCCCAAGATATTTGCAGTCCAAGGTGCATGTTTTTGCCCCAAAAACTTTGGGGAGGGCACCCAGTTTTGGGACCTGGGGCTAAATTCACAAAACATGACATTTTTGCGACAATTTTATGACATTTTGCACACGTATGCCAATGTGCTAATTCACAAAACATCTTACGACAATTTTACAACAAAAATCTTTTTAGGTGTCTTACGACATTCCAAATTATACGATTCCAACATCATCCAACAATGGAAAATTTCTTTGTATCGATTTATAAGATTATAAGACCTTTAATTCAATTATACTCGTAGTGTAGAAACGTCAGATTTATACTATATTTGTTTTGCGTGGTCATTTTGCTGGATAAATTAATTAATGGATAAATAAACAGCACTTTGCATTGGCGACGAACCGTTGCTATGCCATAGCCATGTAAACACATCTTGACAACGGACATAGAATAAAAAATAATACCGTGTTGTGCGGTGCGACAAATTTATTCATGATAATGACTCAAATATCGCGATACTTGATAGTACCACAATACCAAAATAAAACTGCATAGTCTACCGCTGTCCGTCGGTGGTTAGTGCAGGCTGTTTTCTTTCGTTGTAGGCGCTATAGAACTATTTACTTTAGTAGGTAAATAGCTAATGCGTATGGAAAAAAACGCATTTATCTCTGCTATTCGCTAGTAGCCAATCGCTACCATACACTGTCTAGAGAGTGAAGCAGAGCGTGCCATGGCCAAGAAATGCTTTAAATACTTCACCTCTCCCACCCTCATACAGCTTTCAACAGGCCTACTGTCTCTTAAAAACTAGCAAATGTTAATAAACTATAAAAAACAAAATAAATTCAAAACATGCAATAAATAAAAAATCTAAACAAATAAAAATAAATCAGCACCTGTATTAACACCATGTACTCGGAATTGTGTAGTCAAAAT